>Ga0228535_1001614_pt1 | contig 31448 bp, 29 predicted proteins | sample SJ1metagenome_FD_168457 | JGI IMG/M metagenome (GOLD analysis project Ga0228535, IMG submission 168457) | Enriched culture of PCE-dechlorinating microbial communities from Ithaca, New York, USA - SJ1 | ecosystem: Engineered > Modeled > Simulated communities (microbial... > Unclassified | place...
AAGCATTTCGGGCGAAATATCGGCCCTGTCGTGTATCAGAACGATCTGCAGACGTTCTTTCGCAACTTTCTTCGAACCGGCAGATCCGAAAAATTTCTTCAGAAATTCCATAGCCATGGCCATTTCCCCCTATCCTTTCATACCGAACAGTTTTCGGATGCCGGCGAGAATCCCTCTCCCGTTTTCATCGCTCAGAACAGGGAAAGGAACGTCTTCTCCCACGAGTCTCGAGGCAATTCTCTGAAAGGCCTGCGCCGCAGGGGCCGAATTGCTGAACGTCAGGGGTTCTCCCCTGTTGGCTGACTTCACGACGCTCTCATCTTCCGGGACAATGCCGATGAGGTCGATGGCCAGTATATCAAGGACATCCCGTACATCAAGCATCTCACCCTCCCTGACGAGCCGCGACTTGAGCCGGTTTATGACCAGCCTTATGGGGGCTTTCCCCATTGATTCGAGGAGGCCGATGATCCTGTCGGCGTCCCGGACTGCCGGAACTTCCGGAGTGGTTATCACGAGAGCTTCGTCAGCGCCGACCGCTGCGTTTCTGAAACCGCCCTCGATGCCTGCAGGGCTGTCGAGAATGATAAAGTCGAACTCCTTCCGGAGCATATCGCACAGCTCTTCCATCTGGGCGGAATTGACCGATTCCTTGGTTCGTGTCTGGGCTGCCGGCAGCAGGAACAGGTTATCGACCCGCTTGTCCCTGACAAGTGCCTGGTTGAGCCTGCATGTTCCCTCCAGAACGTCGATGAAGTTGTAGACGACCCTGTTCTCCAGCCCCATCATGACGTCAAGGTTTCTCAGCCCGATGTCCGCATCCACCGCGACGACCTTATGCCCGCCCCTTGCGAGGGCCACCGAAATATTTGAGGTCGTGGTCGTCTTTCCTACGCCGCCTTTTCCTGATGTAACGACTATCACCCGAGGATCCACAGGCAATTCTCCCCTTCCCGCCCTTCGGGGCCGTGGATTCCGGCTCCCGGGGCATCTGTTCGTTTTATAATTTCAATTCCCTCACCACGAGAGAATTGTTCTCCAGGGTAATGATAACAGGTTTTCCCCACCATTCCATGGAACTTCCGAGAGCCGAGCTGACTTTTCCCCCTATCCGGACCTGTTTCGCCTCGAAGGCCCCGGCAATGACGGTATGTTCCTCATGCCCGTCGAGTCCCGCATGGGCGACACCTTTGAGCCTGCCCCATACACAGATGCTCCCCGAGGCAAAAATTTCAGCACCGTCGTTCACGTGCCCCACCACGACTACGTCTCCTTCGTGCTCCACTCTCTGTCCTGACCGCAGGGATTTTGCGAGAACAAGGGCGCCTGCCGCCTGTTTTTCCCTTCTTCCGGTCTTCTCGGGAACAGGTTCTCCAGTGGCGGCGCCCATGGTCCTGAGGTCTTCGAGGGTTTCAGCATCGTAACCGGTCCATGACAGCACTCTCATCTTTCTCGGCCAGATGAACCGTGAAAGAAGGGAGAGAATGAAGTCCCGGGAAACTCTCCTGCCCTGAAAGTCCAGAACGATCCCCAGGTTTCCCGAAAGAACGGGAGCCTCACTGCAGAGCCGTTCCAGTTCTGAAAGAAGCTTCTCTTCAGTGCCTGTTTCGGGAAAGACCATCCGTATTCCGTATCCTGTGCCTTTCAAAAAGATTTCTCCGGTAAGTTCCGGGGCATCCTTGTATTCAAGCGGATCGGACACAACTCCACCTCCTGCTCCGGCAGGTCCAGCCGCCGGGTTTTGAACAAGATACCTCCCGCGTCAGGGAGTCTTTCCCCTGGCCTCGGGGACGAGAAGATAGGAGAGAATCTCCCCCACCATGGGGGATGCCACGGAACTGCCGTGAAGCCCCTCCTCTATAATGGCCACCGCAACATACTTCGGGTTGTCGATGGGAGCGTACCCGGCGAATAGAGCATGGTCTTCACCGTGAGGGTTCTGGGCGGTACCTGTTTTACCCGCCACCGTTATCCCGAAGCTGCCCGCCCTCCTGCCGGTCCCCTTTCTCACAACGTAATCGAGTCCTCTCCGGACGAGATCGAGGTTTTTCCTGTCGATTTTCAGCGTCTCGGAGAATGCCTTCCTGGAAAGCGAAAGCCTTGGGCGTACCAGTCTGCCGCCGTTCGCCAGGGCAGCGTAGAGCCTTGCAAGCTGGACTGGAGTCATCAGCAGAAACCCCTGCCCGATGGAATAATTTACCGTATCCCCATGGTACCAGTTTTCCTTCAGCCGCGCTTTCTTCCAGTCCGGACCTGCGGTCACTCCTGACGATTCTCCGGGGAGATCAAGCCCTGTAGGGCTTCCAAGACCGAACATGGTACACCATTTCAGAAGTTTTGCAATGCCGAGCTTGAGGCCGACCTGGTAGAAATAAACGTCGCACGATTCCTGCAATGCAGTGAGAATATTCATGGTACCATGTCCGGACCGTTTCCAGCACCTGAATGTCCTGTTCCCAACAGCAATTGAACCGGGACAATAGTGAGTCGTTGAGAGCAGGACGGCCTTTTCCTCGAGGGCGGCAATCCCTACCAGGGCCTTGAAGGTGGATGCAGGGGGATACTGCCCTCCGATGCTCCTGTCGTGCATGGGTCTTTCAGGATCATTGAGCAGCGTGTTCCATTCTCTCGTGGAAACCCCCCATGCCAGCGGGTTGTTGTCGTAAGAGGGAGAAGAGTACAGGACAAGAATGTCTCCGTTCTCCACATCCATAACCACAATTGCACCGCGGTACCCCTTCATAAGATCAGCCGCAAGGCGCTGCGCGCCGAGGTCCAGGGTGAGGCGGAGATCCTGCCCCTTGCCGGCTGTCCGCACATGGATGGTCTTCACTTTCCGCCCCCTGGCGTCAACTTCCACTGATTCCTCGCCGGGAGTTCCCCTGAGTGTCTCCTCGTACTGCCGCTCTATTCCGTTTTTCCCCACCAGGTCCCCTGCAGCGTAATTTCTTCCCTCCATCTGCTTCAGCTCATTCTCGCTGATCTCCCCGACGTAGCCGGTTATGTTGGATGCCAGACTGCCTGCAGGATACGTCCTCCGCCAAACGGGAAGGGGGAACAGTTCCCTTGGAAACTCGGGATCGGCCACCAGATCCGCCATCTGGGCCAGGGTAATATTACCAACAAGGCGCACAACCCTGTAGGGCGCCCAGTACTGCCGTTTTATTGTTCTGGACAGGTCTTCGGCGGTAACTGGAATGCCATGGCGGGAAAGCAGCTCGGCCATCCGTTCCACCATGTCGTTTCTTTCTATGTCCATAGGATATCCCATAATATCGAAGGTTGTCACGTTTACGGCCAGAAGTGCACCGTTCCTGTCGTAAATTTCACCCCTTACAGGGGGAAATCGGACAAGCCGGAGGCGGTTGTTGGAGGCAAGCCGCACGTAGGTATCCGAATTGACGATCTGGAAATAATACAGTCCACCGGCAAGGAGGAGCATGGAAAACAGGACGCATATCCGCCAGTATTTCAGTCTCTGGTTGAGAACGGGGCGAAAGTCAGGCATCGGTGTTCTTGACCCTCCAGCCGTACGCAAGTCCGGCGAGAAGAACGAGGGGAAGGATATAGCTCTGCTGGAGAAGGTATGCGGCAAAAACCGACGCCCCCCGCGCGCCTCCGAGATAGATCCTGAGAAGCGATATGGGGAGGTTCGCCGACCACAGGATGAGGGCAAAGACAGGGACAGTCCTTCCTGAAGCCGGAAGGGAGTACCAGACCCATCTCGATGTGAGGATAGCGGTAAGGTAGAAGAGGGAGGATATTCCGGGGAAGCCCAGCCAGCGAAGATCCCAGAGCATACCGCCGAAAAAAGCCCACCAGATGATTTCCACTCCGCCGCCGGGCCTGTACAGGGAAAGGAATACCATGGAAAGCAGAAAAATCTCGGGCACAAGGACCTTCCCCGTACCCAGGACCAGAAGAAAATCCTGGAAATACCATGAAAGTGCATAAATCATGGGAGTTCGCTCCTTCCGGCTTCACCCTGGGATTCATTCTCCCCGGGGATTCCTCCGAGCACCTGGAGGGCGTAGAGTTTCGAGAGATCCGCTCCCGGGATGACCTTCCACTCCAGGTAAGCTCCGCCGGTCTTGCGGCTTTCCGATGAAAGTTTTCCCACAGGGATCCCCGGGGGAAGTGCCTCACTGACCATGGCTGTTTTCACTTCCATTCCCCCGGCAAGACTTCTGCCTTCCGGAACGTAGAGCAGCCATACGCCGCCTTCCCCATCCCCGGCCACCACTCCGAGGTCCCGCGTCTCCTCGATGACCACAGGAACCATGAGGGAAGATGATGTGAGAAGTTCGACCCAGGAGTACCCGTCCTCGGATGAACTGACTCTTCCGGCCAGGTACCCGTTGTGAAGAACGGGAGTTCCGGAAAAGACTCCATCCTTCGTGCCCCTGTTGATCCGGACTTCCGACCACCACGAAAGGGGTTCCCGGAGCGTGACCCTTCCGTATCCGTAAAACCTGTCGAGTTCGTCCTGCAGCCGCCTGGTTGACCCCATGGACCACGCAAGCCTGAGCCTGGTGTTCTCCTTTTCAAGGATATCCAGGCGATCCTGGAGAGTACTCTTCTCGGAAAACCAGAAGGAAATTCTGCGGGCCGCCTGCTCCGCGGCTACAGCCGGGTATTCGGGATACCGGAGCAGTTCCCCGACAAAATCGGCAGCCCCCCTGAAAATATGCCTCTTTGGTGCTGCGGCAAGGAGCAGCAGGCTCGCTATAATGGCTATGAGCCCGTGTATCCATTCTTTCTCGAGATGTTTTTCAGTCATAAAGCCTTCACCGCACCCTTGGAGCGATTATTTTGATCCCCTCTCCACGGAAAGGAGAACCTTCCTCATGTCGTCCAGGTTGTCAAGGATCTTGCCCACTCCCCTGGCAACAGCAAACAGCGGGTCCTCGGCCACGGTCACCGGAGTATTGAGGGCTTTGGAAAGTCTTTCAGCCAGCCCCCTGAGCATGGATACGCCCCCGGACAGGATGACTCCCTGGTCCACGATGTCCTTGGCAAGCTCGGGCGGCGTCTGTTCAAGGGCTACTTTCACCATGTCCTCTATCCTCACGATGATGGGTTCCAGAGCTTCCCTGACCTCAACGGAGGAAACCATGTCCGCCTTAGGAAGTCCGTCGGCAAGGTCACGCCCCTTTACAGCGATCTCCAGCTCCTTCTCAAGGGGAAGGGCTGATCCGATGGCGATCTTCACTTCCTCTGCGGTAGTCTCCCCGATGAGGAGGGCATACCGCTGCCTGAGCATGGCCACAATGGCATTGTCCATGTCCTTTCCCGCAGCCCGGAGGGAATTGGTCACCACAATGCCGCCCAGGGAGAGTACCCCTACCTCGCTTGTGCCTCCCCCGAGATCGAGGATCATGCTGCCCCTCGGCTCCTGGATCGGGAGACCGACTCCCAGGGCGGCGGAAATGGGCTCCTCCACCACGTACGCCTCCCGGGCACCGGCGCCTAGCGTTGCATCCACCACTGCCTTGCGTTCAACTTCAGTGACCTCCGCTGGCACCGATATCACGACCCTCGGATTTGCCAGGAACCCTTTAGCGCCCCCCGCTTTCCGGAGGCAGTGACGGATGAGCTCCTCGGTCATATCAAAGTTGGCTATGACTCCGTCCTGGAGCGGCCAGATCGTGGAAACACCCTGGGGGGTCTTTCCCGCCATTGCCTTGGCTTCTTTGCCTACTGCAATGACCTCCAGCATGCCGCCTTTCGGCCTCTTCCGGACCGCAACCGCCGAGGGCTCGCTGAGCACGATCCCCCTGCCCTTCACGTACACAACGATATTGGCTGTACCCAGATCGATGCCAACATCTCCGCCGAACATCCCCTTGAAAAATCCGAACACCTGACTCAGTCCCCGCTTTCTAGGCTTCTCCGGGAAGAGGTATAGGAATATACTTCCCGTTCGCCGCTACATAATGGCCGATAAAACGGATATCGAGCACTTTTGCCCTTCCGGCAAGATACCCCGTCAGCATCTTGTCCTCACCGCTGGGAAAAAGTGATCCGTCAGGATGATTGTGTACAAGAACGAGTCCTGCCGAGTCCAGACGGACAGCTCTCCGCAAGAGGTATTTTACATCAAGAAACGCCCCGTCCACTCCTCCATAAGAAATTCTGTCCATGGTGATGAGCGTGCCGTTTCTTCGAACATGCATCCCGACAATGTACTCCCGCTCTTCTCCGGCCAGCTCTTCCGCAAGAGCTGCCAGGCGCTTTTCCCATGGCCGGCCTTCCGACTGCGCGCTGCGCTCCGACCGGATCCTCCTGCCGAGCTCCAGGGCTGCGATAAGCACACAGGCTTTCGCCTCCCCGAGCCCCGGGAATGCCATCAGCTCCTCCTCGTCCGCCCGGGCAAGCCCCTTTGCATCGCCAAACTCCTGGAGAATGGATGAAGAGAGTTCCAGGACATCTTTTGCCCGGCTCCCCGTTCGCAGCAGCACCGCCAGGAGTTCCGCAAGGGAGAGACTGGAGGCTCCTTTCAGCCTCAGGCGCTCCCGCGGGCGCTCCTCCTCCGGAAGGGAAGCGAGCTTCATCTCCCTTTTCTCCGTTTCTCTTCAGGCCAGAAGGGATTGCGTGCCCTCTCCGTTCCTATGTCGGTCTCCGGTCCATGCCCCGGGAAAACCGGGAGATCGTCGGGAAGCTCCGCAAGCCTCGCAATGGAGCGGTCCAGTTCGTCAGGATCCCCTCCCGGGAGGTCTGTCCGTCCGACACTCCCGGCAAAAAGTGTATCTCCTGATATGAGCACCTTTTCGCTGCCCGAGGTTACGAGATAGCAGACGCTGCCGGGTGTGTGTCCCGGGGTCGCCAGGACCGAAATCTCCATGGCCCCTGCCGTTAACCTGTCCCCGTCGATGACAGCCGAGAAGTCGTCCGTGCCCGGGAATTCGCTGCCCATCAACTGCCGGAGCCCGGAATCGGGTGACCGTACAAGTGATGCGTCGCCGGCAGGAACGAAAGCCTTGCCCCCGAACATTTCCAGCGCTTCCGAAAGTCCTGCTGCATGGTCAAGATGCCCGTGGGTGAGGAGTATTTTTTCTACGGCAATCCCCTGCGTTTCAGCGAATCGGGCGATCCGGGCCGTCTCACCCGCCGGGTCCACGAGGAAGCCTTTCCCCTCTTCGTCCCAGAAAAGATACGTGTTCGTCCAGAGAGGACCAACAGGAAAACGTCGATGCTTCATTGTCTGTTCCTCCTCGATGCGTTTCTCCCCCGTATTCCGGCAGGGGAGGAATTCAAACTGATTCTTTTTCAAGAATAAGGGTGACCGGGCCGTCGTTGTTGATTTCAACGAGCATATGTGCCTGAAAAACACCGCTTTCAACAGGCACTCCCAATTTGGTCACCGCACTTTTGAAACGTTCATAAAGCCGGTTGGCTTCTTCAGGCTCTCCAGCTGACACAAATGAAGGACGCCTGCCTTTCCTGCAGTCCCCGTACAGGGTGAACTGTGATACCGCCAGGACCGCCCCTCCCACGTCCGCCAGGGAAAGGTTCATCTTGCCCTCCCCGTCTTCAAATATCCTGAGGTTGACGATCTTTTCGGCCATCCATTCCACTTCCCCATCTCCGTCGGTCCGGGATGCAGCGAGGAGGACGCAAAGCCCCGTGCCGATTTTTCCTTTAATCTCCCCGTCCACGGATACGCTCGCGGACGTGACTCTCTGTACCACGGCTCTCATGCCGTCACCCCCTGGAAACGTTGATTACGCCCTTGACGGCGTTCAGTTTTGCGACGATTAAAAGCAGGTGTTCAAGGTCGTGGACCCTGACTTCGATCTTCATCCTGGCAAGATTTCCTCCCACGACCCCGGCCTTGATTCCCGTCATATTTCCGTCTCCCGCAATTATGGCCTGGGCCACATCGCCGAAAAGGGCGGACCTGTCAACGGCCTCGAGCTTCAGGCGGGCGGGATAGCGCCTGTTTCCCGTTGCTCCCCAGGAAACAGCGATCATGCGCTCTTCTTTTGCATTTTTCACGTTCTCACAGTCCGCCCTGTGTACTGTAATCCCCCGCGTGCGGGTGGAATAACCCACGACAGGATCCCCGGGAACGGGCTCACAGCAGTTTGAAAGGACCACCTGGACTCCTTCGGCTCCTTCGACGACGATATCGGACTCGCCCTTCTTTCCCGCGAATGATGTGTGTTTTTCCTGTTCCGGCTGCACCGCCGCCGGCTGAACCTGCGCCTGAGTCTTTCCGGCAAGCCTCTGGGCTATGAGGGAGACGCTCTGGTGGCCGGCCCCGATGGCGGAGAGCAGATCCTCCCCGTTCGACTGCCCCGTGTCCCTGGCTATCTTGTTGAGAAGCGGAATTATTTCCTCAAACGATTCAAATTCAGGGGTTCCCCTCCGGCGGAGTTCCCGCTCCAGCAGTTCCCTTCCCCGCTGTACTTTCTCAAGACGCTCCGTCTTCTCCAGCGCCCTGAAGTAGGCACGGATCTTGCTCCTGGCCTTGCTGCTCCTTGCTATCTTCAGCCAGTCCCTCGACGGGGTTCCCTGCGGGGAGGTCACGATCTTCACTATATCGCCGTTCTGGAGTTCGTATCCCATGGCGACTATCCGGTTGTTCACCATGGCGCCTACGCATCTCATACCGACCTGGGTGTGGATGGCGTAGGCGAAATCTATGGGAGTCGAACCTTTCGGGAGGGAGACGACCTCTCCCTGGGGTGTGAAGACGAAGACCTCGCTGGAGAGGACGTCATCCTTCAGCCTTTCCAGGAACTCGGAAGAATCGGGAGCCTCTTCATGATCGGCCTCAAGCGCCTGACGGATCCATGTGAGCTTTGTGTCCAGGTCATCCAGTCCGCTTCCGCCCTCTTTGTACCTCCAGTGGGCAGCAATGCCGTACTCCGCCAGGGAGTTCATTTCCCAGGTGCGGATCTGGACTTCCAGCGGCTCGCCGGTAGGACCGACCACAGTTGTGTGAAGTGACTGGTACATGTTGGACTTTGGATTGGCGATGTAGTCATCGAACTGCCCGGGAATGGGCTTCCAGATCGTGTGGACAATGCCGAGGACGGTGTAGCAGGCCGCGATATCGTCAACCACTACCCTTAGGGCAAGCAGGTCGTACAGTTGTTCCACCGGAAGCTTCTTTCTGTTCATCTTCTCGTAAATGCTGTAAAAGTGTTTTGCCCTCCCCTTGACCTTACAGTGGATCCCTTCCTCCTCCAGGCGGGCAGTAAGGATCTCAAGCGCCTTTTTGACCACCGTCTCCCGCTCGGGAAGCTTCTTCCTCACCCTTCTGCGGATCTCGTAGTACATCTCCGGGTCGGCGTATTTGAAAGCGAGATCCTCCAGCCCGCGCTTCACCTGGTAGATACCGAGGCGATGGGCAAGAGGCGCATAGATCTCAAGGGTTTCCCTGGCAATGCGCATCTGCTTGTCCTTCCTGAGAGCGCCCAGGGTCCTCATGTTGTGAAGGCGGTCGGCCAGCTTGATGAGCACCACCCTGATATCCTTTGCCATGACGATGAACATTTTCCGGAGGTTCTCGGCCTGGTAATCCTCAAAAGATTTGAAGGGAAGCTTTCCGAGCTTTGTCACCCCGTCAACGAGGGTGGCCACTTCAGCTCCGAAGGTGCTTCTCAGCTTCTCAAGGGTTATGTCTGTATCCTCCAGAACATCGTGGAGCAGGGCAGCGGAAAGAGTAACCGCATCAAGCTGCATTTCAGCGAGAATAGAGGCCACGTTTATTGAATGGACAATATACGGATCTCCCGTGGACCGCTTTTGTTCCTTGTGGGCCGCCCCCGCAAGGACGAGAGCTTCTCCGAGCTGCATAAGCTCTTCACGGGAAAGGTAGTGCAGCACTTTCGACCAGAGTTCATGCCAGGCAAACTTCACAGAGATAGCCCGTTCCTCCTCGGGAATTCGGCCGATATAACTGTCACGGAGCTTCCCCGAAGCCTTCCGGTCCATTTCAGTGCCCGTGTCCTTCACTGTTTCATGCTCGCCGACACTGTTTCCGGTTAATTCCCTGGCATCCATGGCGATTCCTCTTCTCCCCTACCCAATGTCGCCCGTAACAATATAATCGACAATGAACTGGAGGCGTTCCCTGCCCCGCCAGTAATCAAGCCTTGGACGGTAGAGCCAGCCGGAGGATGATGAAATTTCGTTCCGGGAACGTTCCCCGTCGAAGGCCAGCAGCCGTTCGCTTCCTGATTCTATCTGAAGGTGACGTCCATCCTTTCCAAGGGGAAGCAATTTTTCCCCGCCGGTCCTGGAAACAAAGAAGAGCGGCGCAGGATTGCCGTTGCCGAATGGCCCCAGGCTGACGACTTCCTTCCAGGACTTCATAGAAATCTCCCCGGGAGGGAAATCAAGAGCCGTGAGGAAGGGTTCTTCAACCTCCATGGCTGAAAGGGCGTCTTCGAGATAGGTGGAGACATCATCCCATTTATCCCGTGCAACGGAAAACCCCGCAGCATACTGGTGCCCTCCCCATGCGTCCAGAAGAGGGGAAATCGGATCAAGGACTTTCATGGCATCCCCGCCTTCGGGAACCCTGAGCGTCCCCCGGATCCCTCCATTTACCGGCGCAGCCAGGACAACCGGTGCTGATTTCACGCTGCAGATCCTACTCGCTACTCCGCTGAGAACGCCCACAGGCCAGGATTCACCGAGAGCCACGTGGTTCGCTGACCCACTCAGCAGAACAGCAGCCTCCTCCGATATTTTCCCGGAAAGGGTCTGCCGCTTTCTGTTCAGTGCCAGGAGTGTTTCAACCTTCCCGTCTGTGCCCCCTCCTCCGCAGAGAACGGCTACGGCCGTATCCGCAAGTTCCATCCTGCCTGCCGCATTGAGGCACGGAATAACTTTCATGGTGAGCGTCTCCTCAGAAAGTGATGCCGGGCTCAATCCAAGCCTTGAAAAGAGTTTCGCAAGTCCCGGCCGCGGAGAGGATCTCATCAGTCCGATCCCATCTTTGACCAGCAACCTGTTGAACTGGGTGAGCGGCATGCAGTCGGCCAGAGTTGCAAGCGCTGCAAGGTCCTTCATGGACTCGAGTCTTTTCTCGGGGAGAATGCCGTATTTCCGTGCCCATGTCCACAACACGCCGGTCGCGCAGAGTGCCTTTCCAGCAGCATTTCCGCCCTGCCCGTGGGGGTTCACCACCGAGCTGTGAAAGGGCATGCCTTCTTCAGGCTGATGATGGTCGAATACGAACACGTTCAACCCTGCATTCTCAGCCATTGAAATGATCCCTGTATCTTTCGAGCCGCAGTCCACCACAAAAAGGGTATCCCACCCCATGGGAAGGAGTTTCCGGAGAACCGATTCGTGAAGGCCGTACCCCTGGTCATGGCGGTGGGGTATGAAATAGCGCACCAGCCTGGCTTTTTCCCTGCAGATCTCCATAGCCAGGGTGGTGGACGAGACGCCGTCTACATCATAATCCCCGTAAACGAGGACCTTGCCGAGGGCGGGCAGGCGTTTCCAGCGCTCAGCCGCTTCGGGTGCACCGCTTCCCAGGTCAAGGCAGTCGATCAGGCTCTTCTCCGGAACAGGATCCAGGTCGAGGAAATGATCCCTGTCCTTTTCAGTACCGCCCCTGCTCTCAAGAACTGCGGCAGTTACCAGTGAACACCCCATCTTCTCCGCAAGGCTCTTTGTCGAGGAAGACGGCTGAACGATCTGGAGACGTCCGGCTCTGCACAGGGCAGTCACTCTTGCTGTTCCTCCCGGTCTCGTTTATCCCTTTCAACAACATCCTCATCCCGGGGGATCGCACTGGAAAGCAACTGCTCTCCTTCGGAGGAGGAGTCTTTCCTGCGGGATGCGCTCTCCTCCTGAAGAGAACAGTTTTTTTCAAGTTTCCCGATCCTTGCTTCAAGATCCGAGACTTTTTCCATGCACCTGTCCCGCATCTCCATAGAGCCGAAGAGGGAGAGGAGCCACATTACAACACACCCCGCAGCGAAGATGGCAGCCTCCCAGATACCCTGCGGAACGTCACGGGTCCAGAAAAGAAACCGGACGGTGACATATCCCGCATTCTGTACAGAGTAGACAGCCGCAAGCAATGCGGTAAAAGCGACGGCAAGCAGATAGTTTCTCATGAATAAACCTCCATGAAGACATGGTAATTCTTAACGCTACAGATGCGGCTGGGACCTGTTGCCTGAAAATTCCGATCTTGGCCGACACATAAAAAAGGCTTTTTATTATTGTAGTCTGTGCCCTTCGAGAAGTAAACCGCCGGCGGGGAGGGGCTTTATCACAGGAGCCGGGAACCGCCGGGCATGCAGTTCCCGGGCTCCTTCTATTTCTCTTTTCCTGCCTGGGTGATTATACCCGGCCACAGGGATGGTATAGCCTGTTCGGGGAATTCCTCAAGTTTCTTTCCGGCAGCGGCGCGCAGAAAATTATCGACCCACCAGAAGACATTCTGCCTGGCGATGGACTTTCGCAGAAAGCGCATCCTGTCCCTTTTTTCTTTTTCAGCCATTGAGAATGCACGGTATATGGCTTCAGCCACACCATCGGTATCATAGGGATTCACAAGCACGGCCCCTTTCGCAAGCTGCAGCGCAGCCCCTGCGAATTCGCTGAGTATAAGCACTCCCGGCTCCTTTCCCTTGCATGCGCAGTACTCCTTGCATACGAGGTTCATGCCGTCCTTGAGCGAGGTCACAAGGGCAATGTCCGCTGCACGGTACATTGCGGCGAGTTCCTCTCCGGCGACAGATCCGTAGTGCCAGTTCACCGGGACCCAGCGGGTCGTGGAATATTTTCCGTTGATCCTGCTGATCAGAAGTTCGATCTCCCCTTTGAGTGCCTGGTACTGTTCTACGGACTCCCTGCTCGGGACAACGATCTGGTGAAGAGAGATCCTTTCCCTGAGATCCGGAAACCGTTCCAGACATCTCTGGAATCCCTTCAGTTTTTCAGGAATTCCCTTTGAATAGTCAAGCCGGTCCACACCGAGCACAAACTTGTCCCCCTGCACTTCCTGCCGTATGGCCTTTGCCCTTGAGACCACCTGCCGGGAGGACCCCAGTGATGAATAGGCCTGAAAGTCGATACTGACGGGCAGGCTTCCAAGGAAAAAGGACCTGTCCTCCACCTTCACCCTGAGTATGTGCCCTCTGCCGGAAACAGCGGTTTCAGGAAAAAAGACCCTGAGGCAGTCGAGGAAGTTTCGCCTGTCCCGGCCTGTCTGGAAGCACATGAAGGAGTAGTGGGTCATCTGGGAGAGAATTTCCTTCCTCCACGGCATTTTCATGAACACGTCAACGCTGGGAAAGGGGATATGAAGAAAAAATGACGAACGGAGTCCGGATCTTCTTTTTTTCAGCATTTCTCCGAGAGGGATAAGCTGGTAGTCATTCACCCAGACAAAATCGTTCTCGCCGGCATGTTTTGCTACAACTCTGGCGAACTTACCGTTCGATTTCAGGTACCCTTCCCAGAAGGCCGGTGAAAAAACACACCGGCTTTGAAGATCATGAAAAAGAGGCCAGAGCACCGAATTGGAGAAACCATGATAAAACGCTTCAACATCCACTTCTGTAAGCATTACAGGGAGAAGCCTGTAACCACTTTCCTCTGACAGAGGCCCCAGGATCTCACGGATATGAGACAGGCCGGCACCTTTTCCCGTTCCCGGCCAGCCTGCCCAAAAACCTCCCCTGTTCTTCAGGACAGGGTTCAGCGCACTTACCAGTCCGCCGGATGCAGGTTTCCCCCTCCATTTGCCGTCCTCGTATGACAGGGTCACAGGAAGACGGTTGGACACCACGATCAGCCGCCCTTTCTTTCTCATGCTTCTCCTCTCCTTTGTTCCCCTTCAAGGGCGGAAAGCCACATTTCGAGAAAGAACTTCACCTCTTCCGGCCGGATCCAGGCATCCGCGGCGCTGCGTCGTGGAGATCCCGATACAAGTATCCCGGTTCCCCGGCCCTTAAGGGCCAGAAAGGCATCCTCGTCGGTGACATCATCCCCAAGATAGAAAACAGGCCCGTTTTCTTTTCTGTGCTCCAATATTCTTTCAATAGCCGCCCCTTTCGAAAAGGCGGGGATCCTGAACTCGATCCCTCCGTTGAAACGAAGGGCTTCCAGGCCGGACTGACCGGCACGGTCGATTATTTCCGGTTCCAGTTTATGCCACCGACGCTTTATTTCGTCCCGTTCCCTCCAGTGAAGGGCTGCGGAGACAGGTTTTATCTCAACCGAGTCTATGGGGAAAGCGTTAAAAAGTGAGGAAAGAGCCTGTACCGCTCTCCGCTCGTCACCGGAAAGGGGCAGGGTTTCCGTCTTTCCTCCGGGGGAGCGTCTCTGCCATCCGTGGCATCCGATAATCTCCACGTCAAGGCCCAGAAGCAGGAATACTTCTCCGGCATCCCTCCCGGAGAGGATCATTACGTCCCCTCCGGCACTGATGATCCGCCAGAGAAGTTCTTTTACCTCCGGCAGAGGGACAGCATCGCCCCGTTCCCTTCGAAATGGGGCGAGAGTTCCGTCATAGTCGCTGACGAGAATAGGTTTCGATCCGCCGAAGGAGGAAAAGAGCCCTCCGAGGGATTCGAGTCCCGGCATTGATCCGCTTAGATCCATGGCTCCCACTCCGCTTCTTTCCCGTCAAGTGAAATCAGGAGTGAAAGGTAGTTCCTCAGCTGTCCGGTAATGAGGAAATTTTCAAGGACATACTGCCTCGCGTTGACTCCCATCCTCTCCCTTTTCCATCTGTGGGTGAGGAGATACCGTATCCGTATCGCCGCTCCTTCAGGGCTTCGGACACGGAATCCGTTGAAACGGTTGATGACCTGCAGGCGAATTCCTCCCACATCCCCGCCTACTACGGGTTTTTTCTTCCACATTGCCTCGGTCACCGTGAGTCCGAATCCTTCCTTGGTCGACTTCTGCATGACCACGTCGGCTCCTGCCTGGAGGGCGTTTATTGTCCTGTGTGCATCCGCTGGAAGAAGAAGGACTGAAATATCAGGATCTCCGGCAGCTGCTTCCTTCACTGCGGAAAGGACCTCCCCCGACTCGGGGTCGTCAGCCGCCCCCCCTCCAGCGAGAACGAGGCGAATATCCACATGTTCCCTTGCAAGCCTGTAGCTTTCGATCACTCCGAGAGGATCCTTGAACCTGTCAAACCTCGAAACCTGAAGTATAACCGGCTTATCACGCCTGATGCCAAGCTCTTCGTAGATCTTGAGAACCTCGCTTTTCGCCAGAGGCCTGTTCTTTTCGCTCAGCGGGTCGATACTGGGCGTTATAAGATACTGCGGATGGGGCAGGTTCTGCGCAAAGTCAGGCAGAGAGAAAATGGATGCGTCATATCCTTCAACCTGCTTTTTCACAAAACGCCATACGCTCCTGTTGGGAGAGCTCACATCGATGTGGCAGCGCCAGATCCACTTCCCCTTCCTTTCAGGAAACAGCCCGAGAAGGGCAGCCGGCTGGGGATCATGGATAAAGACATAGTCAGCGCTTTCAAGCACATCCTTCAGTCTTTCGGCGTTTTTCCTGTTCGTATCCATGTATGCCCCGGCCTGGGATTGAGAGAGACCGCCTGCCATTCCCTGCAGCGAATTGTGCAGTGTCTTGGTGCAGTTGAAAAACGGTTCGTCTCCCTCGATCACTTCCCATGCAACATCAAGACCGAGTTCCTGTGAAAGAGGAACCATGGACGAGAGGATTTCGGCGACGCCTCCCCCTTCTTTCGTGGAGTTGACGTGGACTATCTTTTTTCCTTCGAGCCTCTCGGCAATTGCAAGCAGGCTGTCCATGGCATGGAATCCGATTACTTCTCCGTATTTTTTCAGCATATCGGACATCACTCCGTTCCCCCTTTCCCGAGTCCCTTCTCAAGGAGCGTGACGATCTGTCCTTTCAGTTCCCCCAGTGAAAAGAGATAGGAGTCGACCCTGGAAAGACGTGCACGAATATCCTCTGTCCTTTCTTCGAACTGCTCGAGCCAGAGTGAAAAATCATCCTTCCCTTCCCGAGATCTCCTCCGGCCGTCCAAAAAGTGGTGGAAGAAGCTCTGCCTGCTCGACGTTTTCACCGCAACCGGGAAATCCTCGAGGCATTCAGTCCGCCTTCCTGTATCAAACATGAACTTTTTGCAGGCAATGAAATAGAACTCCCTGTCCGCTTTTTTCCAGCTGGTAAAATCGCCTGCTTCCAGCCTGGCTTCCAGAATGTCCTCAAGGATCGACCGCAGTTCGTCGAGATTCTGATTTTTCACCGGGTTGATGGCGCTGAGTTCCTCGGCAAGCTCTATATCGCCGAGTCCGCTGTCCGCCCATGACGCAAAGTCATTATTGAATTCAGATTCCGGGATATGGGGACGCAGCATTCTGCCCCAGAAGTGATAATAGAGAGAGCTTTCAGGTATTTCAGGAATGGCTGAACGGAGTTCACGGAGAGTCTGGGCTCTGATACCGGTGCTGATGGGCAGCAGGGAACATTCCTTGAAACAGAATGGTACTGTTTTGGATTGTTTCTTCATTGTTTATTCCTCCTTTTGCGGCCTTTCTCATCTCCCTCTTTTATGGCCCTTTTATAAGATAAATCAAAGCATAGCACATAACAACCTTGTTCTACAAATTTGCCTCAATGAAAAAGGGGAGCATCCAACGGATGCTCCCCTCCAGATCATTACAGGGAAAATCAGCTTTTCCTGAGCGGCGCTTTTTCCCACCACTCGGCCAGGAGAGCCGAGGCGATGAATATTGAGCTGTAGGTACCCACGAGCACTCCCACGAGAAGGGCAAAAGAGAAACTGCGCAGAACCTCGCCGCCCCAGATGAAGAGGGCGATAACCGGAAGAAGGGTCGTCAGGGACGTATTGATCGTCCTGGAGAGCGTCTGGTTGATGGATGAATTGAGAAGTTCCCCGATTCCCTGGACCCTGAGATTCTTCCAGTTCTCCCGAACCCTGTCGAGAATCACGATGGTGTCGTTGAGTGAATATCCCACGATCGTCAGGATCGCTGCGATGAATGGAGAGGAAATCTCCATTCCTGTGAGGCTGAATATGCCGAGAGTTATCACTGCATCATGCACAAGGGCAGCCACACTCACAACCGCGAAGCGGAACTGGAAGCGGACGGTTATATAGGCGAGTATTCCCGCAAGGGCGAGGAAAAGAGCGATCATTGCCTCCTTTCTCAATTCAGCCCCTACAACGGGGCCGACTTTCTCGAGACGGACCACCTGCATTCCGGTGTACTTTACCCGCAGTGCATCCACTGCTTCCTTCCTGGCAGATTCCTCATTGGCGCTTATGCGGATAATGATTCCCCTGTCGCTGTAGGACTGGATAATCGAATTCCCCTGCCCCACAGTCGCAAGGACAGACCGCACGTCTTCAATGGACGGGCTCTGTTCAAACTCCACCTGGACCACGTTGCCTCCCGTGAAATCGATGCCCAGTTTCAATCCCCTTGTCAGCATGAGACCAATGCTGAGGAGCATACAGACGAGGCTGAGTAGAATGGCTTTCTTCCCGTACTTCATGAAGTCTATCGAAAATTTTCTCATCGATTCTTTCCTCCCTCTCACGAGCGGGTGCGAAGCGAAGCCGCCGCGCTCCGTCTCCCCATGAAATGCTGGAGGATTATCCTTGTAACAAGCACGTTGCAGAAAACGCTCGCCACAATTCCTATGCTCAGCGTCACAGCAAAACCGCGGACCGGCCCGCTACCGAAATAAAAGAGCACTGCCGCTGCGATGAGCGTCGTAATATTCGCGTCGAGTATGGTAGTCAACGCCTTCTTGAACCCCGCATCAATGGCTGCCAGAGGCGTCTTTCCCGCCAGTGACTCCTCTTTCATCCGTTCGTATATGAGGACGTTCCCGTCAACCGCCATTCCTATGGTGAGCACGATTCCTGCGATGCCTGGAAGGGTGAGGGTGGCTTTCAGGGAGATGAGTCCCGCAAAAACGAGAAGGATCGCCACTGCGAGGGCGGTATCAGCCGCCAGGCCGAGCGTCCTGTAGTACAGAAGCATGAAGAGGAATACAAGAGCCGCGCCGATCAGCCCCGCCCGAATTCCCGAATTGATGGAGTCCTCTCCGAGGCTCGGTCCTACTGAACGGTTCTCGATGACGTCCACAGCTATGGGCAGAGCACCTGCCCTGAGCATTATGGAGAGCCTGCTTGCCTCAGCAGGGCTGAAGCGTCCCGAAATCTGGGCATTTCCCCCGGTGATCCGCTCCTGAACAACGGGTGCGGAGATGACTATGCCGTCAAGGACGATAGCTATCTGCCTGCCAACATTTGCCGCAGTGGCTTCATCAAAAAGCTTCGCCCCCCCGGAACTGAAGGTAAGCGCCACCACTGCTCTTCCCAGGTTGTCATACTGGGTCTTTGCATCAACCAGGTCCTTGCCTGCCACAAGAGTTTTTCCGAGAAGATAATGGCGCCCCTCGTCATCCCTTGATACCAGTGACCCTTCAACTCCTGCCCCTACCCTCGCCAGGTTTTCCTTGCCTGCATCGATTTCTGCCTTTGCGGCTTCCCAGCGTTCCTGAGCCTTTTTGAACTCTTCGTCGCTGTCGTAGTTCTGCCGCTGGGGACCCGGAGGAACAGGTGATGTCGCACTGATGACCTGCCGGAATTCAAGCTGGGCTGTTTTTCCTATCAGTTCAAGAGCGGCGTCGGGGTCCTGAATTCCCGGAAGATCCACGATGACACGGTCGCGCCCCTCGCGCTGAATGACCGGTTCAGCCACGCCGTATTGGTCAATGCGGTTTCTGAGCACTGCGAGCAGCCTTTCAATACTGTCCTCAGTTACCTTGTTTTCCTCTGTCTCCTTTGCCTGAAGAACGATATGTGCTCCGCCCTTCAAATCAAGCCCCAGGTTTATCTTTCCCGAAAGGGGAAAGACCGTAACCAGGGCCGCAAGCACCACCATGGCGACTATTCCCAGCCGCCAGCGGTCTCGTCTTAGCATAATTCTTCCCTCCTGGACACTCCGCAATATAAGCACTGATCAAAAGGCCGGAAAAAACGGAGCGGCCGCCTCAAGGCGGCCTCTTCCCCGCAGGCCCCGGTTTTCCGTAGGAAAAAACTCAGTTGCTTTCCTCCTGCTTTTCCTCCCTGGGTTCGTTTTCCCTGGGCTGGGCAGCCGGTGCAGCGCGCTTTGTCGCCACTGCGGACTTCAGTATTCTGACCTTTACTCCGTCAGCTATTTCCACTACGATGCTGTCTTCCTTCACTTCCCTTATGGTGGCGAAGAAGCCTCCGATGGTGACTACCTGGTCACCCCTGGTAAGGGAGGCCAGAAGCTGGTCCTGTGTTCTCTGCCGTTTTTTCTGGGGCCGTATGATGAAGAAGTAGAAGATGACTACAAATATGGCAAGAGGAAAAAGCATCCCCATAAGACTCCCCTGTCCTCCTGCCCCGCCTGCTGCCTGTCCGCACTGCTGTTCCAATAAAAACGCCTCCTTGATTGTTTAAGATTCTTTTTTGTGTAAGATTGCTTTCAGGGCTCCTCCCGGAACCCCCGATATTCTACCAAAACTAGTCTTCCTTGTGTTTCAGAAAGAAAAGAAGCTTTTCCAGTTCCACCGAGATATCCACCGATGCAAGCAGCATGTTCTCAGGAACTGAAAGAGAAACCGGGGCAAAATTGAGGATCCCTTTCACCGTTCCGGCTTCCGCAACGATATCCGCCACCTGCTGGGCAACGGCAGCCGGAACCGTAAGGATGACGACCTCTATCCCGCTTTCACGGATTATCCGTGGAGCCTCCTCCAATGAAAAACAGGGGATACCCTGTATCTTTTTGCCGATTTTTTCCCTGTCCACATCGAAGAGAGCCCTTATGCTGAACTTGTCGCTCTGAAAAGCGTTGTACCCCAGCAGCGCTTCACCGAGGTTTCCTGCTCCTACCAGGCCGAGGGACCAGCATCTTGGAGAGGAAAGGATGCCGCTGATGTGCTTGTGAAGACGGTCAACATGATACCCCACTCCCCGTTTTCCGATTTCACCGAAATAGGAGAGATCCTTTCTCACCTGGCTGGCTTTGAATGCCAGCATTTCACCGATTTCCCGGGATGAGACCACTTTCTGCCCTTCGTTCACGAGTTGTTCCAGAAGGCGATGGTACTGCACTAGCCGTTCAACCGTAGGTTCCGCTATTTTCATATCCGCACTTCCTTAGGAAAGGTGACGGGGGGAAGGAGCACCCTCGCCCCCTGATTCTTTACTCCTTCCAGGCAACAACTTCCACTTCCACGAGCGCTCCCTTGGGAAGAGCCCCGACTTCAACGAAAGACCGTGCCGGAGGCTCCTTTTCGAAGAACTTTGCGTACACCCCGTTCACCGCGGCAAAATCCGCCATGTTCACGGCAAAAACCGTGGCCTTGATCACATCGGAAAGAGAGTACCCCGCTCCCTCGAGAACAGCCTTCACGTTCCTGAGTACCTGCTCTGCCTGCTGCTCCACTCCTCCCTCCACAAACTGCCCCGTGGAAGGATCGATGGGGATCTGCCCCGAACAAAAGAGAAAACTGCCGGCCCTGATTGCCTGGCTGTAGGGACCTACCGCTGCAGGCGCTTTATCTGTTGCTATGACCTTTTTCATTGATACCGCCTCCTTTTATCTGAATGGATTGCCGCGGAACTGGGAGAGTCTTGCGTAGGGAGCCCGCTCCAGGTCCTCAGCTATCCTGAGAAGCTGGTTGTACTTCGCCACCCTGTCGGTGCGGGCCGGAGCTCCCGTCTTGATCTGACCGGCTCCTGTTGCCACTGCGAGATCGCTGATGAACGAATCGTCAGTCTCGCCCGACCTGTGAGAGATAACGGTCGCATATCCGTAACGCCTGGCGAGGGCAATTACGTTCAGCGTTTCTGAAAGAGTGCCGATCTGGTTCAGCTTGATGAGGACGGCGTTCGCCACGCCTTCCTCTATTCCCTTCGAAAGCTTTTCGGGATTTGTAACGAAAAGGTCGTCTCCCACGATCTGTATTTTCTTTCCCAGCCGTTCAGTCATAACGGACCAGCCTGCCCAGTCATCCTCGCCCATTCCGTCTTCGATGGAGAGAATAGGATAACCGCTGCATAGGGCTTCCCAGTAATCCACCATTTCATCGGCTGAAAAAACCTTGCCCTCACCGGTGAAGTGATACTTCCCTTCCTTGAAAAACTCTGATGCCGCAGGATCGAGTGCGAGCCCCACGTCCTTGCCTGGAGCATAACCTGCCTTTTCGACAGCCTCGAGGATAAGGTCGATGGCCTCCCGGTTGCTCTTCAGGTCCGGTGCAAAACCGCCTTCGTCGCCGATGGCGGTGCTGTAGCCTCTCGACTTCACCGTTTTTTTCAGAGCATGATACGTTTCGGCACCCATCCGGAGCGCTTCAGAAAAGGTTTCCGCTCCGTGGGGAACGATCATGAACTCCTGGATGTCCACGTTGTTGTCCGCATGGGCACCGCCGTTGATGACATTCATCATCGGGGTGGGGATCGAGAAGGGGCCCAATCCCCCGAGCCATGCCCAGAGCGGAAGGTCGTGGTCGTCAGCGGCAGCCCTGGCCGCAGCCAGAGATACACCAAGAATGGCGTTTGCGCCGATGGAGCTCTTGTTGGGGGTTCCGTCAAGCTCGATAAGCACCGCATCAAGCTCTGCCTGGTCGTCTGCGTCAAAGCCCATGACTTCAGGGGCTATGCGTTCATTCACTCCGTTTACAGCCTTGAGGACCCCCTTGCCGTTGTACCTCGGGCCTCCATCACGCAGTTCAACCGCTTCATATGTTCCGGTCGAAGCTCCCGACGGAACGGCCGCTTTTCCTGAAGCGCCGCTGTCGAGCCACACTTCAACCTCAACCGTAGGGTTTCCCCTTGAATCGAGAATCTCCCGTCCATGTACCCCTATGATGCTGCTCATCTTTTTTCAGCTCCTTTTTCTTTTCCGTTCATCTCTTCAGGCGGCACAGGCCTACCACGGCTTTTCCTCCGGATCCGCCCGCCTTTCCTCACGAACCGAATACGCTTCTCCGGGAGCACATCGTTTCAGCTCGTTTTCCCCGTCGCAGAGTACTTCTACGGTGAGAATCCTTGACGGGTATGCAATTTCGACCACGTCACCCGCCCGGACTTCCGAAGACGGCTTGCACTGCCGTCCGTTTATTCTCACCGCACCCACAGACGCCATCTCCTGGGCTGCCGTACGCCTTTTTATAAGCCGTGCCAGCTTGAGATACCTGTCGATCCTCATATCTGCCTTCCTCCGGAATTGAAACCAACGAAGAGTATATCAAACATGCTCCTTATATTTCAATTCTTTCACAAAGTCATTTTCCCTTTCCCGGACTTTCACATCCCTTAAGCGACCTGGCAACCTCCTGGAACCTTACAAGATCAGCACTGGTCGCCTCTCCTCTTGAAAGCTTCTCCAGGATCACGTCGTACTCCTGCTGTATCTTTCTTTTCTCGAGAATACCGATCACCGCGTCCCAGCCTCCGCCTGAGCTGCCCGGACCATCGCACCATTCCCCGCCCACAGCTATGGCCTGAAAGGGGAACGTCTCTCCAAGGGAGTGCCACCGTGCCTCCAGCTCATCTATTGAAGACGTTGAAAAAAGGGCAGCGGCGACAGTCTGAAGGCGTTCGTCATTCAGCAGGGAGAGGACCCTGCGCACATCCCCCGTCCTCCGTATCCTGTCGTCTTTCCACAACAGGGTACAAAGGGCTGCCTCGATCTCGTCTATCCGGCTGCCGCCGTCTCTCTGACCGCCGTCCTTTTTCTCTGCCGGTTTTCCCCCCTGGCCCCCCGGCTGACGCCGCCTCCTGTATTCGTCCAGCATGGAGCTCAGCTCATGGGGAAAAATGCCAAGGGCCGCTGCCACCTTCGGAACATATGGTGCGGCATCCACAGGAGAAAGAAGGGCTATTCCAGAGAGGACCTCATCGGAGGCACGCTTTCTTTTCTCGGGTGAGCGGAGCATATCGGCACGGAGAAATACATGATGGAGCACCAGGGGACGTGCTGACTCCAGGGCCTTATCGAAAAGGGTTTTCCCGTCCGGGAGACAGAGCAGATCGTCGGGATCCTTGCCCCTGGGCAATTCTACAACACGGACATCAAGTCCCGCCTTCTGAAGAACGTACATTCCCCTTATGGTCGCTTCCTGGCCGGCGATATCCGAGTCGTAGCAGATAAAACACCTGTCCGTAAACCGCCTGATGAGCATTGCCTGATCTTCTGTCAAGGCTGTTCCCAGGGACGCAGCAGCCTCGGGATAGCCTGAAAGATGAAGCCGTATGGCATCCATGTATCCTTCAACGAGGATGACCCGTTCCCGGCCCCTTGCAGCTTCCTTCGCTTTCTGGAGAAGGTAAAGGTTCCTGCGTTTGCTGTACAGGACACCCTCGGGGCTGTTTATATATTTGGCCCCTTCCCCGTCGATGAGCCGTCCCCCAAAGGCCAGCAGCCTTCCCGAAATATCCCGGACAGGGAAAATCACCCTGCCCCGAAACCTGTCATACATCCCGTTTTTTCCTTCAAGAACCAGTCCTGCATCCATTGCCTCCTTCGGCCTGACTCCTTCCCGGAAAAGGGCGTTCCAGAGGGTGTCCCATGATGAGGGTGCCCATCCGAGCTCAAAACGTTTCCAGGTGTCCGGAGGGAGCGACCTTCTTGAAAGGTACGCTCTTGCCGCCTCTCCCCCGGCTTCCTGCAGAAGTGACTGATACAGGGAACAGGCCCGCTCCATGATATCGAAAAGGCTTTTCGCCTGCCTGTCTTTTCCGGGGACCGGGGATAGCCGGATACCGGCCCTGTCCGCCAGCGTTTCAAGGGCTTCACGGAAAGAGAGCCCTTCCTTTTCCATGATGAAGGTGAATATGTCCCCTCCCTGCCCGCAGCCGAAACAGTGAAAAGTCTGCCTGGACGGAGAGACATTGAACGAAGGGGTCTTTTCTTCGTGGAAAGGGCACAGGCCGATAAAATTTGCCCCGGCCTTCCTGAGGCGGACATAGTCGCCGATCACTTCAACGATGTCAAGCCTTTCCTTTATCTGCCGCACATCATCCGACTGCACCCGCTGTTCGCCTCCTCAAAAAAAAATCAGGGGGGAAGGTTCCCCTTCCCCCCCGTATTGTACTCTTTTCTTCCCGTTCTATACAAAAAGTGGTGCGAGAACGAGTGCGACCACCGACATGAGCTTGATGAGTATATTCAGGCTCGGTCCCGCTGTGTCCTTGAAGGGATCGCCGACCGTGTCGCCCACGACCGCCGCTGCATGTTCCGGGGTTCCCTTTCCGCCGAAGTTTCCCTCTTCGATGTACTTTTTCGCATTATCCCACGCTCCGCCCGAGTTGGACATGAAAATGGCGAGCATCACACCGGTTACGATCGACCCTGCCAGAAGGCCTCCAAGCGCCTGTGCGCCAAGGCCGAAACCAACAGCGACCGGGGAGACGACAGCAAGAAGGCCGGGAATGATCATTTCCCTGAGGGCAGCAGCCGTGGAAATATCAACGCACTTCTCGTACTCGGGCCTTCCCGTTCCTTCCATGATCCCGGGAATCTCCCTGAACTGGCGTCGGACTTCATCGATCATCGCTTCAGCAGCACGCCCCACGGCCTGGATCGACATGGAGCTGAAGAGGAACGGAAGCATGCCGCCAAGGAAGAGCCCCACCATTACCTTGGGGTCATTCAGGTCTATTGCGCTGAGTTTTACCGAATGGGCATATGCCGCAAACAGCGCCAGGGCCGTCAGTGCAGCGGAACCGATCGCGAGTCCTTTGCCCATTGCAGCCGTGGTGTTTCCGATGGCATCAAGCTTATCGGTTATCTTCCTCACTTCCTTGGGAAGGTGGCTCATTTCTGCGATACCGCCCGCGTTGTCGGCTATGGGTCCGTAGGCGTCTACGCTCAGCGCCATGCCGGTAATTGAAAGCATGCCCACGGCAGCGCAGGCAATTCCGTAGAGCCCTCCGAAACGGAAGCTGACAAGCGTTGCGATGCAGATGAGGATCACCGGGACCACTGTCGATTTCATTCCAACGGCAAGGCCGGAGAGGATGACAGTCGCAGGCCCGGTCTTGGAGGACGCCGCAATGTGTTTTACTGACGAATAGTCGCCGGAGGTGTAGATTTCAGTTACGAACCCTATGATGACCCCCACACCGACTCCTGAAAGAACAGCCCAGAACAGGGACAGGTCCCTGAAGAGGGCCAGTGTCACAAGAAGCGAGCCGAGGATCATCAGCCCACCGGTCACGAATGTCCCCTTCCTGAGTGCAACAGCAGCGTTTCCGCCATCCTTTACTTTTACAAACGCTGTTCCGCCGATGGAGGCGAGGATTCCTATGCCGGCCATAACGAGAGGATAAATGACTCCCCTCATCCCGAAAGCCGCGAGCCCCACCGCCATTGCGGCAAGTATGGAATTCACGTAAGACTCGAAAAGGTCGGCCCCCATTCCCGCGATGTCGCCTACGTTATCGCCGACGTTGTCCGCTATGACCGCCGGGTTTCTCGGGTCGTCCTCGGGAATTCCGGCCTCTACCTTACCGACAAGGTCGGCACCCACATCTGCAGCCTTGGTGTAAATTCCGCCTCCCACACGTGCAAAAAGAGCTATGGAGCTGGCTCCCATGCCGAAGCTCGTAATGATCGCAGGATCCGGGAAAAGGGCGAAGCAGGCAAGAATTCCGAGAACGCCTATGCCGACCACGGACATCCCCATCACGCTGCCGCCCCTGAAGGCCATGGTAAGCGCCTCGTTCATTCCCCTCGTGGCGGCAAAGGCTGTTTTCCCGTTGGTCCTGGTGGCGACCACCATCCCCATGTATCCGGCAGCCGCGCTGCACAGACCGCCCACAATGAACGAAACCCCGGATGCCGTTCCGATGGTGAACAAAAGGATGACTCCGACGACGATCAGAAACGGAAGCAGCCATTTATACTCCCTGTACAGGAAAGCCATGGCTCCCCTGTGAATGATCTCGGAAAGCTCCGCGACCCGTTCGTTTTCAACCGTGAACCGTGTGATACGCCCGTAGGAAACGAAGGCGAAGGCAAGAGCAAGAACACCTGTAACACCTACGACAAGTAAAAGAAAAAAGTCCATTTCCACTACCTCCTCGATATGATGAGGCCTGCGGACAGGGCCTCAGCTGGCGGGTATGAACAATCAGTGCGCGACAGCAATTATAGTGAGTAAAAATACAAAATACAAGGGTGGATTGCAAAAAAAACGGTCATTTATTTCGTTTGAGGTAGATCTGTACCCCATCTTTCAGGGAATGTACGCCTTTCAGCGGCAAAACCAGCCCCGATAAACACCCCGCGATCATTTCCGAGACAAAGGCTTTCAAAGGAATCTTTTTTCCCCCGACGAACAGGGACGCCTTCACTCCGCCCTCCCCCCTGCGGTAAAGCTCGATCACTTTCCCGGCGAGCATCTTCTCGTCACCTTCCGCAAAAAACTTTTTCCCGTCTCCTGCGGCGGCGGAACGGTCATAATATGCGAACACGCCCTTCACCCCGGGAGGACAGCTTCCGGGATCTCCTACCCATATTCTCGGCATGGGTGTCCGTTTTGCACCCTCGACTATGACGATATCCTTCCCGGGGAAAAAAACCTCCAGCCTTTCAGGGGTAACCCCTGCTCCGGGGGCCTCGAAGACAGCTCCGTCGTTTCCACAGTAGACGCATGGGATCCCAAGGGAGACCGCCCTCCCCGTATCGCTCTCTTCCCGGGAGAGGACGTCCTTTTCCGTATGCTTTACAAAACCCGCAGAAAGACCCGCGGAAAGTATCTCCTCAAGCAGTGCAAGAGCGAGCGTTGTTTTTCCCGTATTCTTGAACCCCGATACCGCTACCGCAAGGGGCAAAGCTATCCCTTCCCTTCAGCATGCTCAGCTGTTATTTTTTATCGTTTCCTGCGGTACCGGAGCTCCGTGACGGGGATGCAAGGTACGCCTTCCACATTGTCCGGTAGCTCTCCAGCAGGAAGAAAAAGAGGCTTATAACAAGAGGTCCCATGAAAAGACCGAGGAATCCCCAGGCAGCAAGGCCGCCTACGACCCCGATAAAAACGGTCAGGAGATGAAGCTTTGCTCCGCCTGAAATAAAAAGAGGGCGGATGAAATTATCCGCCATGCTCACCACAAAAGTACCCCAAAGAAGAAGAAAAATCCCGTCTCCCAGTTTCCCTGCGTAGAGAAGGTAAATTCCGGCCGGACCCCAGAGGAGTGCGGTCCCCACGAAAGGGATCATGGCGAGGAGCATCATCATGGCCCCGAAGAACACCGGACTCTGGAGCCCGGCATACCACCAGCCCGCCGCTCCGAGGATCCCCTGGACGAAGGCGGTCACGATGACCCCGTACACGACCGCCTGAAGGATCTCCTTCGCCCGCCGAAAAAAAGCCTCACGTTCACCCGGCGGCAGGGGGATAATGTCAGTGAGGTACCCTATGATCAGATTGCCGTCCCGAATGAGAAAAAAACTGACCACGATTATGATCGCAAGATTCCACGCGATAGTGAGAGTGCTTCCCACGATCGCCCGTGAAGCCGACACCACCATGGGTCCCAGTCTTTCCCCTATCTGCTGCGCGAGGTCCTCGAGGAGGGGATACCGTTCCGTCAGCGGACGGATCATGTCTGCAATGTAGGCAGGAAGAAGGTCCGTGAGATCTATTCCCCCGGAGCGTCCGATCCCCTCGAGAACGCCCGAAAAAGACTCGTAGAGCTTTATTCCCTCTCTGGCGGCAACATACCCGCCGAAAAGAGCCGGCATTACGACCACGAGGATGATCACACCCGTTGCAAGGGCGGCAGGCATATTTCCCCCGCGGCTTCGGGGGAAAAGCCGCCGTTTCATCCAGGAGAACGCGGGATACACGGTAAACGACAGAAGCACTGACCACGCCAGCGGGCCAAAGAGGGGAAGAGAGACGGAAAAGGCAAGATATGCCATGGCAAGGAATATGAGGAGGAACGGAAGATACCATCCTCTCACTTTTCTCGCAGACCGCCTGTTCTCACCCGGCATTTTCTTTCTTTTTCCTCCTCAGGCTACTCCCATTCGATAGTCGACGGGGGCTTGCTTGTGATGTCCAGGGCAACCCGGTTCACGCCCTTTACCTCGTTGCAGATCCTGCGGGCTGTACGGTCCAGTATATCGTAGGGGACGCGGACCCAGTCCGCAGTCATTCCGTCGTGGGACTCCACAGCCCGAAGGACGGCCACCTCAGAATAGGTCCTCGAATCTCCCATGACCCCCACGGTCCTTACGGGGAGAAGCACAGCAAAGGCCTGCCAGATGGATGGGTATTCCTCCCATTTCGAAATTTCCTCCCGGAAGATTGCATCCGCATGCCTGAGGGTATCGAGGCGCGGCGCCGTGATTTCTCCCAGGCACCGGACAGCCAGCCCCGGCCCCGGAAACGGCTGCCGGGAGATGATCGTTCCCGGGACTCCCAGGAGGCGGCCGGTAGCCCTGACCTCGTCCTTGAAAAGGTCCCGGAGGGGTTCCAGAACCAGAAGTTTCATATCATCGGGAAGCCCCCCCACATTGTGGTGGCTCTTTATGACCGAAGCGTCCTTTCCCTTGTGGCCGCTCTCGATCACATCAGGGTACACCGTTCCCTGGAGCAGCCACTTCGCGTCCTCGAATTTTGCCGCTTCCTTCTCGAACACGCGGATAAAGGTCCCGCCGATGATCTTCCGCTTGCGCTCGGGATCGGTCACCCCGGCGAGCGCAGTGAGAAATGTCTCCGAAGCATCCACATAGTGGACCTTCAGGCTGAGTTTTGAATACTGCTCAAGCACCTCCTCAGCCTCGTTCAGCCGCAGAAGGCCGTTATTGACGAAGATGCAGTCGAGCCTGTCACCGATCGCCCGTGCGGTGAGCACCGCAGCCACAGACGAGTCCACTCCCCCCGAAAGACCGCAGATGACCCGGCCGTCTCCCACCTTTTCCCCGATCTCGCCGGTCATTTTCTCTATCCAGTCTCCCAGGTCCCAGTCCGGAATACAGGAACACACGGAGAAAAGGAAATTCGACAGGATCTTCGTACCAAACTGCGTATGCACCACCTCGGGGTGGAACTGGAGACCCCAGATGCCCTTTTCCGGGTTCTCCATCGCTGCAGGAACACCTTTCGATGTCTCCGCAGCAAGACTGAAACCCGGTGCAAGGCTCTCGATATGGTCTCCGTGGCTCATCCACACCTCGAAGCTGGAGGGCACTTGCCTGAAAAGAAGAGAATCCCCGGTCGCCGAGATTCCAGTGCGTCCGTACTCCCTTGCAGTGCCGGAGGTCACCCGCCCGCCCATCATCCGGGTGATGAGCTGCATGCCGTAGCACACACCGAGCACCGGGACCCCCAGGCCGAAAAGCCCTTCGGGCACGGAAGGTGCGTCATCATCCGTCACGCTCATAGGGCCGCCGGAAATGATGATCCCCCGGGGGCTGCGCTCCTTCACCCTTTCGAGTGAAACATCCCACGGCAGAATTTCACTATGGACCTTCAATTCCCTCACCCTGCGCGCGATAAGCTGGGTGAACTGGGAACCGCAGTCAAGAATGACGATATTATTCAAAAAACCATTCCTCCCGAAAAAGGGGTCTACAGCAAGGGTATCTTATCAGAAAGCAACCATTCATTCCAGAAAAACAGAAAACCTGTTTACAGCCTGAATGCCTGTTTTCTGCTGCCGGTCCAGGGATGCATCTCATAATGAACCAAAAAAGCCCCCGGCGGAATTCACCGGGGGCCTGACATGCAGCTTTTCGTACCTTAATACATATCCTCCATGCCGCCCATTCCGCCCCTGGGCATGGCGGGTTCCTTCTTCTCAGGCTTGTCGGCGACAATAGCCTCGGTGGTGAGGACCATTGCGGCAATGGAACCGGCGTTCTGGAGAGCGCTGCGGGTAACCTTCACGGGGTCGATGATCCCGGCCTCGATCATGTCGACGTACTCACCGGTTGCAGCGTTCAGACCGTGTCCGGCCTTCAGGTTGCGGACCTTCTCAACCACCACGTCACCCTGGTATCCGGCGTTCTCGGCAATGAGGTGCAGCGGCGAGGTAAGGGCCTTGAGGACGATGACCGCTCCGGTCCGCTCGTCGCCGGAAAGGGTGGCGACAAACTTCTCGAGTGCATCGATGCAGCTCACGGGAGCAACTCCGCCGCCTGCGACGATTCCTTCCTCGACGGCGGCCCTGGTTGCGTTGAGTGCGTCCTCGATACGGTGCTTCAGTTCCTTCTGCTCGGTCTCGGTGGCGGAACCGACCTGAATGACCGCCACACCGCCAACGAGCTTGGCAAGGCGCTCCTGCAGCTTTTCCTTGTCGTACTCGGACGTGGAGTCCTCGATCTCCTTCTTGATCTGGGAAGAGCGCTTGCGGATCTCCTCGGAGTTGCCGGCACCTTCGACGATGGTGGTCTCTTCCTTGGTTACGCGGACCTTCTTGGCCTTTCCGAGCATGGAGATCTCGGCGCTGTCAAGCTTGATGCCGATCTCTTCGCTTACAACCTGTCCTCCGGTCACGATGGCGATATCCTGGAGCATTGCCTTCCTGCGGTCGCCGAAACCGGGCGCCTTCACAGCGGCAACCTGCATAACGCCGCGCAGCTTGTTCACCACAAGGGTGGCAAGTGCTTCGCCTTCGACATCTTCAGAGATGATGAGGAGAGGCTTGCCGGTCTGAACGACCTTCTCGAGGGTGGGAAGAAGATCCTTGATGTTGCTGATCTTGCCGTCGTGGATAAGAATATAGGCATCGTCAAGGGCAACTTCCATACGCTCGGGATCGGTGACCATGTAGGGACTGATGTACCCCTTGTCGAACTGGAGGCCTTCAACCATCTCGAGGGTGGTTCCCACGGTCTGGCTGTCCTCAACAGTGATGACGCCGTCCTCGCCGACCTTGTCCATGGCTTCGGCTATAAGCTGGCCGACTCCCCTGTCGTTGGCTGAGATAGCTGCGACCTGGGCGATCTTGTCACGGTTCTTTACGGAGATCGCTTTCTTCTTGAGCTCATCCACAACAAGATCGATCGCCCGCTCTATGCCGGAGCGCATCAGCATGCCGTTTGCGCCGGCGGCCACGTTCTTCATGCCCTCAGCAATGATTGCCCGTGCAAAGACTGTGGCGGTGGTGGTCCCGTCTCCGGCGATGTCGTTGGTCTTGGATGCGACTTCCTTCACCAGCTGGGCGCCTGTGTTCTCGTACACGTCCTCGAGTTCGATCTCCTTGGCGATGGTCACGCCGTCATTGGTGATAGTTGGAGAACCGAATTTCTTCTCGAGCACAACGTTTCTGCCTTTGGGACCGAGGGTGACGCCAACGGTGTCTGCAACTTTATCTATTCCGCGAAGCATCGCGCGGCGGGCTTCTTCTCCGAAAATAAGAATTTTGGCCATAATTTTCTACCTCCTCAAATAGTGGAAACTACTTCTCGATGATGGCGAGCACGTCGCGCTCGCTG
>Ga0228535_1001616_pt1 | contig 31376 bp, 29 predicted proteins | sample SJ1metagenome_FD_168457 | JGI IMG/M metagenome (GOLD analysis project Ga0228535, IMG submission 168457) | Enriched culture of PCE-dechlorinating microbial communities from Ithaca, New York, USA - SJ1 | ecosystem: Engineered > Modeled > Simulated communities (microbial... > Unclassified | place...
ACTCAGGTGGCTCTTTATATTTGTGTTTGCTTCGATGGCTCTCGGCCCCGCGCCGCCGGCTCTGATCTCCGCGCGCCAATGGCTCTCTGTACTGCGATCCGGTGGCTCTAAAAAAACGCGTTTCGCAGTTAAGGAGAGAGATATGAACGTCATTGCTATGGCAAAGAAGACATCGAAAGTGCACTACATGTATAAAGGGCAAATGCTTCCTGCAACTGAGATCTACAGAAGAAACAGGAAACGCAGAGGCAGATCCAGATACCTGCTTTCCGCTGAGATCCGGATATGCAGCAGAGACGGCAGCTGTTCCATTCCTGCCAGGCTTGTCTATGTCCGCAACAGATCCAGACATAAGGATTATCTTGTCCTTATTTCGACAGATATGACCCTTTCAGAGGATGAGATCATCCGCATATATGGGAAGCGCTGGGACATAGAGGTATTCTTCAAGGTCAGCAAGACATATCTGAAACTGACAAAGGAATGCCACTCGTTATCTTACGATGCAATGACAGCATATGTCGCCGTTGTCTTTGCGAGATACATGATGCTTGCAATAGAAAACAGGAGCCGAAGGGATGAGCGGACTTTTGGTGAAATATACTGTCTTGTATCGAATGAACTCTCTGACATCACGTGGCTTGAAGCTTTCCGACTGCTGATGGAAGTATTTATCTCAACGGTATCGGAAAGGACTTTGCTGACAGAGAAAGAACTTGACGTCCTGCTTGAAACATTCATAGAAACATTGCCTGAAATGTAAAAAAACAAGCTGCTGAAGTGCGCGTGAAAATGACAAAAATATTATTCTTAACGTTCGCCGATTATTGAATTGTCAAGGTGCTGGGCACGTTATTTATGTGCGAAGTTTGAGATAATAAATTATTTTTTCTGTAATTGGATATAATTAAAAAGGCCCGGAGCAAAAAGCAACACCAGACCCATATCTCAAGCGCTCATTTTTGCCCCTGTTAGGACTTTACACAAAATCTAGGATAGTCCCTATAAAAAATCTTAATTCATAAACATACCACCATTCACATTAATAACTTCACCAGCAATATAGTATCCTTCATCGGAACATAAAAATGATATTACTTCAGCAATTTCAGTTGGTTCGGCTAGGCGCCCAATAGGTATTTTTTTTACAGCTTCTTTCCATCTATCATTTATATATATATTAGGAGTTCCAACCCAACCAGGAGCAACTGCATTTATTCTTATGCCCAGAGCAGTAAACTCTGAAGCAAAGGATCTTGTAATACTAACAACACCCGCTTTTGAAGCAGAATAAACACAATTATTTGGTCCTGGGGATAAACCATCAACTGAGGCCATATTTACTATCCATCCTTTTTTCTGTGGAATCATTCCTTTAACTGCTATCTGTGAACAAAGGAAAGTTCCTCGGAGGTTAATATTCATAACCTTATCCCATTCTTCATCTGTAATTTCAGTGATTGAATTGCTAGGGTAAATTCCAGCACAATTTACTAGTACTTCAACAGGACCTGCTATCTTTGTTGCTTCCTCAAACATTCTCACAACATCTTTGCGTAATGAAACATTACCAATAACTGAATTTGCACTATTCACATTAATTTTCATATTTATTGAATCAGTCACTGCCTGAGCTCTTTCCGAATCCAAATCTGACACAGTCACAAAGTTTCCTGTCTGTGCGAATTTTATTGCAACTGCTTCACCAATACCTCTTCCACCACCTGTTACAAAAACATGTCTTGATTTTCCCATTGCAAACCCCCCTTGAATTCTTAGGATAATTATTAGCACTCCCCGAGGTAAGAGTCTTGTATAGTTTTGCTAGCCATAAGGTTTTTTGCAGAGTCTTCAGCAATAATACGTCCTACTTCTAAAACGTATCCTTTATCAGCGATTGAAAGTGCCATTCTTGCATTTTGTTCGACTAAAAGAATAGTAACTCCTTCATTGTGAATATCCTTGATAATATTAAATACTTCTTTAACCAAAACTGGAGATAATCCCATCGAAGGCTCATCTAAGAGCAATATTTTAGGGCGGGACATTAGTGCTCTACAAATTGCCAACATTTGTTGTTCTCCACCAGACAAATGACCAGCAAGCTGATTTTTCCTTTCCTCAAGGCGAGGAAACTTAATAAAAAATCGCTCTATGTCTTTTTCAATTTCATCCTTATCATTTCTCACATATGCTCCCATTTTTATATTTTCATATACAGTTTGTCTAGGCAATACTCTTCTACCTTCAGGACACTGAGAAATACCTAATGCAATTATTTCGTGGGGCTGCAGTTTGGCAATATCAACATCCTTAAATTTTATGTTTCCTTGCATAGGCTTCATTAAACCAGATATTGTTTTAAGTAATGTTGATTTGCCTGCCCCATTTGCCCCGATAAGTGTTGTTAATCCACCTGGAGAGAGGAAAAGACTAATGTCATCCAAAGCAGTGATTTTACCGTAACAAACTGTTAGATTAGAAATTTCCAACATTTGAGTCATCCTCTCTACCCAAATAAGCTTCTATTACTTGCTTGTTACATTTAATTTCTGTTGGTATTCCTTCTGCTATTTTTTTGCCAAAATTTAAAACGGCAATTCGATCTGAAATACCCATAATTAGTTTCATGTTGTGTTCAATAACAATTATTGTTGGACCCAGCTCTCTAATTTTAATAATTAGCTTCATTAGTTCGATAGTTTCACTGGGATTCATACCTGCAGAAGGTTCATCAAGAAGTATTAACTTTGGTTTGCATATCATTGCCCTCGCAATTTCTAACCTGCGTTTTTTCCCATACGGAAGGCTTCCTGCTACTGAATTTGCGGCATCAATGAGATTAAACATTTCAAGAACAGATTTAGCTTCTTTCCTACCTTTACTTTCTTCTGCTATTTTATTAGGATTCATTAAAAGGATATGATTAAACTTTGGGTGGATTTTTAAATGCATACCAACAAGCATATTGTCAAGCACTGACATTTGATCAAAAAGTCGGATATTCTGGAAAGTTCTTGAAATTCCTAAACTTACAATTTCATGAACCGGACGTTTGGTTATTTCATTACCAAGAAAATAAATATTACCAGATGTTGGTTTATAAAAACCAGTAAGGACATTAAAAAAAGTTGATTTTCCTGCACCATTAGGCCCTATTATCCCAAAAATTTCTCCCTCATTAACTGAAATGTCAACTTCATCAACTGCTTTTACTCCACCAAAATGCATCGATAATTTTTTAGTTTGTAAAAGATTACTCACATTTTCCACCAGCCTTTTGATGGCCTTCAAATTTTTCCCTAAGACTAAATATTTTTTCCCCAACTCCACTTTTGCCTAAAAGTCCATTTGGGTAATACAACATCATTACCACCATCAGGATACCCACAAAAAGAAGTCGGTATTCATAAAAGCTACGGGATATTTCTGGCAGCGCAACTAATATAAATGTCCCTAACAATGATCCAGGGAGACTCCCCAGTCCCCCTAATATTGCCATTTGTAACTGATAGATTGATTCATCAAGTGTATAGTTATATGGTGAAGCATACTGAGTATAGTGTACAAAAAGAGCCCCTGTTAAGCCCGTGAAAAGGGAACCGATTGAAAAATTTATTATTTTATAGAATTCAACATTTATGCCCGCATATTCCGCTGCGATTGGATCATCCCTTATTGCTTCAAATGCTCTGCCAAGCTTCGATTTACAAATTCTTTTAATAATTACATAGCACAGCAAAAGGAAAGCTAAGGCAAAGTAATAAAAACTAATATTCGTGTCAAAGTAAAATCCCCCAAAGTTTGGCGAGGGAATTTTTCTTATTCCCATAGTCCCATTTGTAAGGGATATCCAATTTAAAAATACGACTTGGCATATTACATTAAAACCAATAGTAACAAGCGTCAGATAATCAAATGTAGATTTTCGACATAAAAATCCCAAAATAGCACCAACTAGACCGGTGAAAATGCCGGCAATAATGAATGATAAAACAAAAGGAACGCCTAACTTAACTGATAATATTGCAGAACAATATGCACCAAGTCCCATAAAAGCAGCTCTTCCCATATCTAATAAACCACAAATACCCACAATAAGGTTTATAGATAACGCTACAACCGAATAAAGAAAAAATACATTAATTACTCTAATAAAGTATTCGTTCTTTACAACTAAAGGCAAGAAAATCGCAAAAATAACAACTAATATTGAGATTTTATTTCCTTTTTTTATGTCAATGTTCATATTTTTTCTGCAATCTGCGCGGGGAAAAGACCCTGCGGCTTGATTAAAATAAATACTATTAAAATAAGCCATATTACTGCGTCTTTGTATGTGGTCGATAGATACCCAGCAACCAAACTTTCTGATAGTCCAAGTATCATTGCCCCAATAATAGCGCCTTTCATACTTCCTACGCCTCCAACAATACATGACATCCAAGCCTTCATTGTTCCCAGAGCAAAACCGATCCCCACAAAAATTGAGTCATAATATGTACAGAACAAAATCCCGCCCAATACTCCTAAAGCTCCTCCAAGACCATACACCAATGAAATAGTACGATTCACTGGTACTCCAAGAAGTGCAGCGGTAGGTATACTTTGAGATATTGCAATTATTCCTTGTCCGACTTTAGTTTTTTTCATTAAAAACGTAATCGATATCATTAATATTACAGCAATTACAAATATATATATTTGCAATGTACCTATAACCAAACCACCAATTTCAATCTGAGTACCCCTGAATCCCAAGCCAAATGAATATGTTTCTGGCCCCCATATTTTCAATATAACATTTCTCATTATATAAGCAATGCCTACTGCGCTTATTGTAGGTGTAACTCGTCCAGAAAAACGGACTGGACGGTATGCATATTTTTCTACAATAATATTTATAATATATCCAGATACAGCCCCGGCTAAAATAGCTAAAATAGGATTAATTCCGGTTGCAAATAATGCGAATGAAACAAAACAACCCACTGCGTAAACATCTCCATGAGCAAAATTTAATAGTTCCAGAATGCCGTAAACCATGTTATAGCCTATCGCAATCAAAGCATAAACGCTTCCGATACTTAGACCGTTTACTAAATGTTGTAAAAACATTAAATAGCACCCTTCTTTCTCAAACCCAACTAAGATAAGTTGCTGACAGTAGTCAACAATACTGTCAGCAACTCACATATAATTTAATTACTTTTTTTCATAATTTACAAATTTACCATCTTTGACGACAAGAACAGTGACAGTTTTCGCTGGAACATCTCCAAACTGATCAAATCCAAATGTTCCAGTAACACCTTCAAAGTTGTTAATCTTATGAAGGGCATTAATAAACGAGGCTCTATCCTTTCCGCCTTTTTCATATGCTGTTTTGGCAACATACACTACATCGTAGGCATGAGCGCCCCATTCACCAGGTCTATCCTTCGCTAACTTCTGAAACCTTTCAATAAAGGCTGCCTGTTTTGGCCTTGTATCAAAGGGATCGAATGGCGCCTGTACGTAAAAATTTTCCGCACCTTGCCCACCAATTTCCATCAGCTTCGGGTGTGCACAACTAGCGCTTCCTGCAAGCTTAGGATGGAATCCAAGATTATAGGCCTGCTTTGCAAAAAGACCCCCAGCAGTGTAATCTCCAAGAATAAGCACTCCATCAATACCTAGCCCCTTATACTTTGTTATTATTGCAGAGTAATCACGATCCGTTCCAGGGACATATGAATCCTCTGCTACAACCTTAACTCCCAATTTGGGAATTTCAGATACTGCAATGTCTCTCATACCCTTCCCATAATCCGAGTTTTCCCAAACTAATGCTGGCTTTTTCATACCAAGAGTTTTAATTGCAACTTCAACAATTTGCCGAGACATAATATCATCATTTACAATTATCCTAAAATAGTTTTTATGTCCCAAACGTGTCAAGTTAGCTGCTGTATTACATGGAGAAATCATAGGGACATTAGTTTTTTCCCATATAGGAAGTGATGCGATTGCGCAACTAGAATTTACAGGTCCACAAATAAATAAAATATCTTTATCTAAAGAAAATTTCTGAGCAACTATTGTTGCTTGGTTCGGGTTGCCTGTGTCATCAGCAACTTCAAAGACAAGTTTTTTACCATTTAACCCTCCAGCGGCATTAATTTCTTGTACTGCAAGTTCCGCTCCTTGCCTAAGTTGAATCCCCTGAGCAGCTGAATCTCCAGTCATTGGTCCAACTACTAAAAATTTCACCGTTTCTGATGCATAGGATGAACTTACACAAAAAAACAGGGCAATTATTATTACGATTGAATAAACATAACTTTTTTTCATAATCCATTCCCCTTTCATTAAAGGCATTACTTCTCCTAAAAATTGGAATTCTTTTGTGCAACGCAACAGATAGAAAGTACGATTATTATTAGTCTTTTTTAAAAATGCATCCCTCCAATTTTTATCAAGATCAACTTTTATATAATATTTAGACATAGATATTTGATATTTGATATTTGATATTTTTAACTTGGCGCAGAAATAGCTATTGTTTATAGAAAATAGCTGAAAAGTTAATTTGTCAAAAAAACTCTTTGGTTTTTTATTATTAGTGAAAGTTCAGCAATCTCTATTTTGGTAGTACCATGGCTGAACCTCAAGATTAGTATATTCAATTACAAACGTTTTGTCAAATATATTATAATGGGCACACTATAAATAAATATTAGTTTCACAATCCCCGTTGTTTTATGAATTTTCAAATATTAACCAAGTAAAAATTGACGTCCGCTGAAACATTCACACAGTTATTCTACCCTGTAATAGCCTATATTAACGCTAATAGCAGGACTTAATTGATTGACTTTTAAAACTTTTATCATCAGATTTCAATTCTGGAAAATGTTTTTCCTTTTACCGATTTTTTGTATCAAATACATCATTAACTAGCATTTCTTGACCCTGCTTCCTAGGCCATTTGAGAATGGCATACGTACTCTCTTAACGACTGCAGATAATTATGACGGTAGAACATCTACTCAAGGTCATATACAGCTCAACATTTCTCGGTTACAATCGTAACGGTAATGTTGAACAATTTTTTTAAAACTGGGGGGAATTTCATGAAGGCGACTGATACACTAAGACAAGAACATCAGGCAGTAAAGCTTATGATACAGATAATGGAGGCTATGTCTTTCAGGATACGGGCCGGCCGGAGCGTTCAGCGTCAGGACCTCGACAACATGATAGACTTCCTCAAAGTTTTCGTTGATCGATGTCACCACGCGAAAGAAGAAGAGATCCTGTTTCCTGCACTTGAAGATGCAGGGGTATCAAAAGATGGCGGACCGATAGGCGAAATGCTTGCCGAGCACGTCCTGGGAAGGGAGTACATCCGCAGCATAAATCGGGCACTGCTGAACTATGGAAGCGGAGGAGCGTCCGATCCCATGGAACTTACCAATTACATACATACCTACATAGACCTGCTGAATGAACACATCCTCAAAGAAAATGAAGTCCTCTTCCCTCTTGCGGACAGACTTCTTACAGAGGAAATTCAGGACGGACTAAATTATCAGTTTGAAGATCTTGAAGAAAAAATTGTAGGCCTCGGAAAACATGATGAACTGCATAAAATGCTAGAAAAAATGAGCGACACCTACCTCGTATAGAACAACACGACCTTATAACCAAATGATCAATAACCTGCTTCCTTGAGCAGATGGGACAGAACGGACAGCCTTTCACCGATTATTTCCCCATCCTGGCTCAATGCCTGTGAAAACAACTGAATGTCCTCATCGATCATAGGGTTCTCTTTGCATACTTCGATCGTCATTGCATCACCCTGTAATCCCACACGGTCGATCATAGGGTTGTCAGGGTCATATAGTTTCGGATAACGGTATGCGTTTTGAAAATAAAGGTAGCTCCTGCAGATAAAGTTACACCGCAAAAATCCTTTTAATATAGTATAAACTGTTATTCTATCTTGAGATAAAAAAGAGCGGATCACTCCGGTTACTGTTGATCCGCTCTTTTTCAGTTATTTATCAAAAATTCTATTTACTCTTCGCACCTGCTTAAAAAATCCCAGGCTTCCCCGCTATTCAGCTGCTATAGATGCTCTGCTTGTCATGAATCTGAATATAGTTTTTGCTGCGTAGATCGAGCAGATGTTGTTTGAATCGTGAAGCGGGTTCACCTCAGCAATATCAAGTCCTTTCACGTAAGGCATAAATACATCCAGCATTTCAAAATATTCCTGCGGGAAAAGGCCATTGACCTCATCTCCCCCTGTACCCGGAGCGAACGCAGGATCAAGAGCGTCAATATCAAAGGTAAGATAGAGTTGCTTTACTCCCCTTGAAAGAAGCTTGCCCATTATTTCATTAGCAAGTACCTTCGCCCCCTTTTCTCTCACGAGGAACGGGGGATATTGTCCTATGCCGAGTTCCTTGATCGTGAAATATGCTTCGGGGTAGTTATACCCCCTTACACCTATCTGATGGACATCTTTCCCATCTATCCTCTCCAGTTCTATAGCCCGGAAAATTTCGCTGCTTTGCGAGTGTTTACCCTGAGAATAGCTCTCATCAAGCAAGTCCAGATGTGCGTCAAAATCAATGATTCCTATTGGTCCCTCAACAGCATCGTGCATTGCTGCGATAAGCGGCCATGAAATCGAATGGTCCCCTCCAAGTCCGATGAGGATCTCTCCGGCTTCATAGATCTTTCTTGCTTCTGCCCTCATTACTTCATAGGACTCATCAATATTGCCGTAGGGCAGATCAACGTCTCCGGCATCCCTGAAAGACACATCAGAAAAATCCACAAGGCAGAAACGTTCGACATCGTAATATCTGTCTTTCTTGATCCTGTTCATCATGAAGCCAAGCTCCTTGCGGATCGTTTCAGGCGCGTATCTTGCTCCCGGACGCCCCCTGCTTGCACCAAAATCCCAGGGAAGCCCAAGCATTGCAAAATTATGTTTCTTTACCATTTCATCTACCTCCTAATAAATAATGCTTTTTGTTGCTCTTTTCTATGCTTTTGCTTTTATCTGAACAATAATCTTGGAAGCCAAAGTGATAACTGAGGAAATACACTTATCAAAAATGCTGCAAACAACAAGATTGCTATGAAGACCCATACTTCGCTGATCACCTTCATATAGCACTCTTTAAATGCAACACATGCCGTAAATATGTTTATCCCGAACGGCGGTGTGCCTGCACCGATAGTTGTCTGCGTTGTAATTATGATCCCCAGATGTATCGGATCCAGTCCATATTTCATTGCTATGGGGAAAAGGATCGGATTCATTATCATCATTGCAGGAGCTCCGTCGATAACCATACAGGCTATAAAAAAACAAACATTGACCAACAGCAGAAAGGTCCATTTGTTCATCCAAGGAGAACCAACCAACATGGAGAGCAGATTTTGCGGAACTTGGGAAAACGAGAGCATCCATGAAAAGAACTGACTCGTACCAAATAAAATGAATACGACCGCCGTCAGGACACCTGTGTCAAGGGCTATCTTATAGAGGTCTCTAAGTTTAAGGGATCTGTAAATTACAAATTCTACGATTATGGAATATAAGGCAGCAACAGCAGCGGTCTCTGAAGGGCTGAATATCCCTCCGAACATGCCTCCGATTATTATTACCGGCAGCCCAAGTGCCCACTTGGCATCCTTAAAAGCCTCCCATCGAACTTTCCATCCGGCTTTAGGCTCAAGCGGAACTTTGTTTTTTACTGCCCAATAGTAACAGTAGGCCATAAACATTATTGTTATCATGATCCCCGGAACTATGCCGGCGATAAACATCTCTCCTATTGAACATTTGACCTGCACTCCATACAGGATCATAAGGATGCTGGGCGGGATAAGGGCAGCCAGGTTACTTGCGTTGACGATCAGACCAAGGCTGAATGTATCCTTATATCCGGCCTTAAGCAATTTCGGGTATATCGCCCCCCCGATCGCAGCAACTGTTGCAGCGGTCGAGCCGGAAATCGCTCCGAATACGGCACAGCTTCCGACAGCGGTATGAGCAAGGCCGCCTGGAACGTGCCCGAGCATCGCCTGTACAAAATTTACAAGTTTGTCTGATATCTTTCCGCTTCCCATAATTTTTCCCGAAAAAATAAAGAGCGGTACAGCAAGGAGCGTGAATATCCTAAAGCCATCGACCATCTGCTGACATACCATACTTAATGGAAGATGAGGATAAAAGACTATAAATGTTACAAGTGACGAAAGAAGTATGACAACATACAACGGAAATCCAAATATCAAGAGACCAAAGAATATTGAAAGAAGCATAATCAGCATTGGTCGTCACCCCGCATTTCATCCATCCCAATACAGTATTTGTCAGAGCGGATGTTTTCTCTAAAACAAACCATGCTATGCCATGCGATCAAGGCAAACCCCACCGGAAGAGCTGCATAGAACCAATAGAAAGGAATGCCCAGTGCCGGGGTCGTTCTGCCAGAAATATATGTGAGCCTTATGAAATCAATTCCCAGATAAGCCACAAAAGCCGCAGTTGCACCTGAGACAAAGGAAATTAGGGTAGCAAGAAACTTTTTGAACCTGAAACTTATCATAGGAAGATCGAAGAGAAAACTTGCGAACAAGTGAGCTCCGATCCTTGTAGCATAAGCTGATCCAATAAAAGTAAAAACTACCACTAAAATAAGGCATATCTCCTCTGTGGGAGACCAGCTCATATTAAGAAGATGTCTCAGAACTATATTGACGTTCATTATTATAGTTATCGCAATAATACAAATTACAATTATTATTTCTTCAATTTTTTTCATATTTGGAACCACCCCGCCTTAAAGATCAGATGCCCGGACATCGCTGATTTAAATATAAAACACTTGCCCGGGCACCTGAAAAGAACTGATCGGACCTTCGTCTCAGAAACCGGCTCTAAGTCCCATGTACATGAATCTGATCATGCTTACAAAATCAAAGACAGGCAAACCTGTGATTTTCTGAACATCGGCTGAGTACGGCGGGAGCTCGCTGCATTCTAAAAGTATGGCTCCCAGATCAATTCCTCTTCCGCACAATGTTGAAGCCGCACCCAATACTTCATTTCTAAACAGGTCCTCATCAAGAGTGCCTTTTTGCTCCATTAAAGCACCAACAGCTTCTTCACAATTGTCCATCCCCACTATTGAAAGCCTTGACCTTGAACAGTCATCAGCTATTCCCGCAGCAGCAAGTATGCGCTCATTAAGGCAGGATTCACTTGCAGTGATTATTCCTACTTGCTTTTTTTGTCCCACCATTTTTAATATTAGCGGGAGCTGAAGAAGACTCGACATAGATACAGGAATATTGAGCGCCTCTGCCAACTCGTCCTGGAATAGTGCCATAAAACCGCATGATCCCGCAATTGAAGCAACACCCTCTTCCTGAAGTTCAAGAGCTGCTTCAATGAAAGGCTTAAGAAGCTCAGGGTCTTTTTTCTTCAGAAGCCTGTCAACGGAGGCGCCTTTAATCTTTCTGTACCTGACCGGGAAAGAAAAAGTATAGGCGTTGCCTACGCTTCCTTTGACTCTGGGAATGTTCTCATCAAGCACAAGTATGCCCACCGCTTCACCACACCATGCCTGATTTTTTTTGACGCTATGTATTACCATTTTTTTGCTCTTATTTGATCGACTTCAATGTCTCTTCAAGGGACTTGAATATTTCTTTACCGTCTTTTTCGCCAACTAACTTGAAGTACTCTCCCTTAGCCGCTTCTGCAGCTTTCTTGTAGGCCGCTGATATTTCCGGAGTTGAAGCCACCATTTCTATCTTTCCGGTCTTTGCCAGCTTCTCCCTGCTCTCGGCAGCTAGTTTCGGGACATACTTAAACATGTATTCCTGCGACACTTGGCCACCCTTTACAACAATGTCCTGAAGCTCTTTAGGCATTTTGTTGAAAAGGGGACTGCTGATGTAAAGCATGTTGACAACAGTGGAATGGTTGGTTTCCATCAGGTATTTCTGTACTTCAAAGTATGACATCTCATAAATGATATCCAGCGGGTTTTCCTGTCCATCGATCATGTTGGTCTGAAGTCCGCTGTAAACCTCAGAAAAGGGGATCGGTGTGGGATTGGCTCCGAGAGCCTTGTATGTTGCAAGAATTATCGGCGAGTTCATCGTCCTTATTTTCAGGCCTTTGAAGTCTGCGGGTTTCTGTATTTTTTTGTTTGCTGTGACCTGAAAAAATGGCTCAACATATATGCCAAGAAATTTTATGCCTGTCTTTTCGCTGTTTGCAACCAGACGTTTTACGAATGGAGATCCGGGTGCAAATACTTTCATGTTCTTTGCCGACTCCTTAGGAAGTATTTCCGGGACGCTGAAGATAGCAAAGTCTTTTAGGACTGTTGCAACGCTTCCGCCATTGAGTATCCCCATTTCGACGACACCGGTCTGCATTCCCTGAAGGACCGCAAAAGGATCTCCGACCTGATTGCTTGGGAATATCGAGACATGGATCTGTCCCTTAGATTCTTTTTCAACATACGCCTTAAATGTCTTAGCCATGTGGTCCATCATTGAATCCGGCGCAGATTCATGGCCTATTTTCAGGGAATATTTGGGTGCCGCCATTGCCATGGAACTGACTGAAAGAACGATGATCGCTGCTGCTATGATAATTTTTTTAAACATTCTGTTCCCTCCTCTGTAGTTATTCCAAAAATAATTTTAAGAATACGCTGACCCTTTTGTTTATTCAGGTACCACCCCTTTCATGAAATCAAAATATACTTGCGAAACAAAAGAAAGATCCGCCAAAGAAACATTCTCGTCTTCCCTGTCGTTGAATATTTTCCCTCCGGGACCAATGATCACAAATGGTACCCCCAGTTCCGGAACAAGCGTAGATGCGTCTGTATAAAAAGTCTGTCCGATGATTTTGGGATTCCTTCCATTCTTCCTGCATAATTTTTGAATATTTTGGATAAGGGGGGCATCCGAAGCCATTCCTACCGCGGCCCTCTCATTTATGATATTTATTTTTAGAGATGATCCGGGCATGCCTTCTTCAACCATATTTTTTGTATCATTGATAATTTTTTTCGCAAAATCGATTTCTATGCATGGGGTCACCCTCACATCAATACGCCCCGTTACGAAACCAGGTATCATCCATATAGCATTGCCATGCGTCCTTATTTGTGTTAGGAATACTGAACAATCCCCAAGGATCCTATGAGAAGATATTTTTTTAAATTGGCCTGATAATTTTTCTGTGAATTTCTGAATACATGAAAGCGCATTCACTGACTGCTTTGATTCCATGATATGGCGGCTGTGCCCTTTTACGGAAACATCAAGCCATAAGGCACCCTTCTGAGCCGCTCCTATGTCTGAGCCTGTTGGATCACAAAACATCAATTCAGTTACACCGTTGAGAAAACCTCCCCTCAGGAGAGATTTGGCACCCATCCCTTCTCCGTCAGAGTCAGCGGTAAAACACAATAAAGTATCGTGTTCAGGCTGCTGTCCGGATTCAAGGATTTTAAGCGCAGCGTAAGTCATTGCAGCTACACCGCTTTTAGCATTGGACGATCCTATTCCGTAGACCTTATTATCTGCAAGGTGCCCTGAAAAAGGACCATATGTCCAGTTGCCAGGATCATATGGTGACATGGTATCCACGTGCCCCATCAAAGCAAGTTTTCTTCCGCTTCTTGCTTTTCCTTCCAGTGAGATGACCATTGAAGCTCTGTTGGCACCATGATGTATGATGTTTTTCTGAACAGAAAATGGCGCAAACAACGATTCCAGATACCTCACCACATCAAGTTCATCCCATCCCGGTTCACAGGAACGGATCCTTATCAGATCCTGAAGGATAGAAAGAAGTCTTTCATCTGCAGCAATATCAGCCATTGATCTCCCCACCTTTCTGATCATCCCATACGACAAGCAGATCGCGTATTAGCCTTCCTGAAGGATCAGGTTCAACTGTAAAATCGCCTTCTACAGGCGTAGTACAGCTAAGACACAATTTCCCGTCGACTTTCACCTTGCAGGAACCGCATTTACCAAGCCTGCATGATGCATAAAACGCCAATGAGGGATCAATTTTTTCGTGTATTTCGTTAAGGACCTGCATCACACTCATTGTTCCCTCAATATCCACGTGATACTTTTGAAAGGATCCGTCATCTGAAGTCCCTCTGCTAACATTTACAATAATTGTCCTTACCGAAGTGTTCATTTTTTATGCCCCCTTTGTCCCATATTCTCTCTTGCGCAAAGAAGGAGTTCTGCCTTTATAATTATTGGCAGCTGAACTACTTACTATGATCTCGTCTCCTTTTAATCTCAGAAAAATATTTTGGGTCCAGTTTTTATCATCGGGTTTTTTATAATCGTACCGGAAATGAGCTCCTCTGCTCTCTTTACGCTCTGTTGCGGCAGAATGGACAGCCCTTGCAATTTCATATAGATTTTGATTTTGGATCATTAACAGCCAATCCCTGTTGGCTCTTGCACATTCTGAACGGACCCTCTGTTCCATAAGCTGCTGTTTTACCTGCTCCAGATATTTTCCAAATTTATCAAGTCTTTCTTGTGTTCGGACAAGCCCTATGCACTCCCACGACATTGACCGAAGTTCCCTGTTTATTTGTACGGGATCTTCTTTGCCTTTACCTCTGATCATTTCACTTTTTTCTTGGAGCATCATTTTTGCCTTGTTGGCAGAAATATTCGGTCTGCCTAATTTTTTAGAACATTTACCCGCCGAACGGCCGGCTATTGCCCCCCAAACGAGTGCCTGTCCTACTCCGTTCCCTGAGATACGATTTGCACCATGCAGACTGCCCGTACCCTCTCCACCTGCATAAAGACCCGGTATTGAAGTCTCTCCTTCAGCGTTTATTTTGATCCCGCCGTTCCAGAAATGGCATGCGGGAATAGTTTCGATTGCATCTCTGGAAAGATCCGGCAAATATTTCTTTAAGTCAAAACCGCCGCACTTCCATTCAGCTATAGTTTCGGGAAACCATTTTGCCGAATATTCAATAATGTTGTTCGGGATATGTGCCAATGAAAGATATACACCACCATCGGAAGAACCTCTTCCTTCAAAAATCTCATATCCTGCGGCAGCAGCATTTATATCTCTTGTAGTATGCTCCATCCTGATCGGGTCCCATTTATCCATAAACCTAGCTCCCTCACGATTGAGAGCCCTTGAATCAAGAGTCATAGCCAGATCGTGGGTAAATGTCACCCCGCGCACTATCTTCGGATTCAATATCGAGTACGGAAGGAACATGGGAAACTCCATATCCACCAGTTGAGCACCTGCCCTGAAAGCGGCTGCCATGCCGTCTCCTGTCAGACCATCAGGTGCAGTTATGTATGGATAGAGTCCCATGGCACCCCCTGAACAAACGACCACAGAACCGGCAGAAATTAAAAATGCAGTTCCTTCTATAAAGTCAAAACATATTGCTCCGGCTGCTCTTCCTTCTTCTATTACAATGTCCATCAGCAATGTGTGTTCACAAATTTTTACATTGCTTCTTGAAAGCACATCTTTTTTTAATGCTTTGCATAGCTCAACACCGGACACCCAGACACCACGCGGGTAGGAGTGTCCCGGATTTTTGACGAGTCCCCTCAGCTTAACCCCTTTTTGAGACAAATATCTTACTTCGTCTCCTGACTTGCAGACATATTCGGAGACTATCTTTTCATCGCCAAGATACTCTCCCTCCCGAAGCATATCTTCCGCAAAAATATCCATGCTGTCATCGGGGTCCCCTTCCAGTGAGAGCGTTTCCCTACAGTATCCGCTTTCGACCGCTATGTCCGCCTGGGCAGTCACAGTAGCTCCGTCTACGCCGGCAAACCCCTTGGTTACAACGATCACATCACCAAAGCAAGAGGCCTCCACAGCAGCCCGCATTCCGGCCCCTCCGCTTCCAACTATCAAAATATCAGTTATTAGATGCCTCATTAATATCACCACACCTGACGACAGGATAATTCAACAGTGAAGAAATTCACCTGAGATTTTGAATTAAAATTGAAATTACATTAAATTTTTACACTCCTATTAAAACCTTACAATGTGTTTTTAAAACGAAATAAATTGTGACTAAGTCACAAAAAAATACACCGCAAAAATAAACGTTCTCTAATAATAACCTCTCAAAAAAGATAGTCTGTTAGACACAAAGAACCGTTGTCACTTCTTGCTATTCGAACTAATTATTGTATTTTTATTAATATATATATTTTTAAAGCACAAAAACAAAGATTTTCAATCAATAATTAGGAATCTTTGTGATTTGCAATTTTCACTCTATTGGGATATAAACAAACCCAAACTTCTACTGATAATATTTGAAGATCAATATTTTTTGGAACCGACCCATAAATTTTAAACTGCACAAATCAAATCGTTTTGTAGTTATTCAGGAGGGATCCCTATGAGCCATGATCCAGAGATCAAAATTACCGATCTGATACAGCATATGACTGCATTGAGCATCGAAACCGGGGATATGGAGCAGCTTCTTGAGCTCCTTTCAAAGTTTACACATGTGGCCGCAGCGTTCATTGACAGTGAGAAAAAATTGACTGTGACAGGCAATTCTCCTGAGGTTTTTAAAGAAAACGTCAGACTCTATCCTTTTGAGGAAATTCAGCGAATCTACTACAGTTACACAATAACATCTGCTTCCGATCACATTGGTTCTTTGATCCTTGATATCCCTTTTGGTTCCGACTTACCCTCTAAGGACCTGCTGCCTCACTTTGCAAACTCAGCAAAGATATGCAGGATGAATGAGATCAATGACACTTTTTTTTCTGAAAGCGACGACACTATGCTTTTCTCTTTACTGAAAGGAACCACAGAAGACATGGGTTATGCCAAAACATGGCTCAAGAAAAAAAGGATCAACAGCGAAGGTAAGTTCAGGGCTGTTTCGATCTGGTTAAAGGGGCACCAGGACCAAGGAATTTCAGAAGAAGAAATTTTCGCAGAAAGAAAACTTTTATGTCAACGCTATTACGGAATATCCAGATGCTCTTCTTTACCATTTTTATATTTAATGGATCATGAGATGATTTTCTTTCTTTTTTCAGTGAACGAAAACTCTTCACTGAAACCAATAATCATTAATTTTAGTGAAATATCTTCACACCATCTTTCAGAACACCATAAGTGCAAACTTATTCCGTTAATTGGATGCGGGGATGAAGGAGCAGGTTACGAGGAGATAGCTTCTTCATGGAAAAATTCGATAAGTGCAATACGGCATACGATAATATGCTCCAAACAACACTTATCTTCAGAATGGACAGATATGGGAGCTGAAAAAATTTGCGCTTCGTTGGCAAACAATGCCGAACATTTGGTTCAATGCAAAAAAATCCTATACCCCTTGTTGACATATGATAATTCTCACCATGGAAGCTTGTTCCGGACTATGGTCGTCTTTGTCCTTAACCATTGGAACCTTACCCTTTCAGCTAAAAAAATGTTTCTTCATTATAATTCAATAAAATATCGTTATAACAATATCTCTGAAATACTGGGAATGGATCTTGACGATCCTCAAAACAGGTTCGATCTTTCTCTCCTTGTAAAAATATACCTATACTCTCTCGATGTGAAAGAGTTGGATTTATTGATCTCAGGATGCTGACAGCAGTTGACTTATATCTCAAACTGGGGTAAGCTTGCCCGCAATATCCAAAAAACGACGAAGGCGAGTGATCCCATGTCAGCTGACCGAAGCAAGACCAAATCTCTGAAATATACTGCTCTCAAATCATCTGCTGCTCTTTTTACCGGAACAGGATCACCGCGACCTCGACCGTAGACCTGCCTCTTTAGTGCCGTGGACAAATTGCCCCATGGCCGTTTCTGAATATTTCTGAACTGTTAATCTAACAATCTGTCTGTGGCTGCGGCACAAATTTGCGCCGTTACAGTTGACCTATAAGCTTATGCGATCAACGGACGCATTTTTATGCAGACCGCCGGCATCTGCTTATTTGATGATAAGAGAGGAAATGATCCTATGAAAAACATAAATGAAAAGAAAATAGGAATGGTCGGTTTCGGCCACCTTGGAAGTTCTATCGCGGAGGCTTTGGTCAACGGGGGATTCCCTAAATCGAACTTAATGATCTCGCACAGGGGAAGCAGGGCAACAATGGAGAGGGTCTCAGATCTGAAGCTGGAGAGCTGTGTCAGGGATACGGAGTATCTGATGAAAAACTCTGAGGTCATAATACTTGCGGCCAGGCCCCAGAATATCCGGGAAATAGCGCAGAACCATGTCAGAAAAGATACTCTCATACTATCTTTCATGGCTGCCCTCCCACTTTCGGCTCTTAGCTCATTTTTTGACTGCAGTATATCAAGGGTCATGTGCAGCGGTCCCGAAAGCATATCCGGAGGAAGGGGGATCTCCACTCTCATGCCTTCTGACAAAGACGCACATCAATTTCTCCGGGCATGCGGAATAAGACAATTCCGTGTTAAAGACGAGGGCGAAATAGACGCCTTTACGGCAGGGATCTGCATTCCCCCGATACTCATGAACATCAGCATCGACAGAAAAGAAAGATATGCGGTCCTAAATAAGATGGCCCTGCGTTTTCCGGTTTACCGCGAACTTTCGGACTGGATCGAAGCTGAACTTGAATTATCATCTTCGGAAAGCAACAAAAAATCTCTTGAAAACGTCTCAACAAAAGGCGGAGTCTCGGAGGCAATGGTTTCAGCCCTCCTGAACGGTTCATCATTTTTGTCCTCTGTCGAAAGAGGCATCGAACGCTGTGCCGAGCTGAGGTCGGAGCTATGCAAAAACCTCGCGGTGAAGGCCGCGTGATTCCTAGTCTTATATATGAAAAGACAAACCCGGCCGGCTGAATGCCGGCCGGGTTAATTGCATCTATGTCGGGTTTTTCTTAGACAGAGACCTGTACTTCTTTATACTATCATCTGGTGTTCCTGTACGTTCTCTCTTCTCCAGAGGCATGTGTCCTGACGGACGCACTCATGACACATGGAGCCTACCTTGATGTCTTTGTACCCGGGGCCTGTTCCTATAATGGTGGAATTAGAGATCTTCGGCAAAAGGAAGTGCGATTCGTTGACACGAATACCAATAATCTCTCCCCCGGCAAGCCGGTAAAGGTCGCTCTGACCGGAAACATCCCATCCTGTCACTGAACCCGGCTGCATGGAAGGCCCTACTCCCCAGCCCCTTTCTTTTGCCATCTCTTCGACTGTCCGCCTTAGAAGTTCAGAGAGTTCGCCAATCGCTTTTACCGCAAAGCTGTCAAGATAGTACATGAGGAGATATTCTTCTTCAAAGGAATATTTTTCCATTGCTTCCACTACTGCCGGACCTGCCGTGGAGAGTCCGATGACGGCCTTCTCTGCCGGTTCAAGGTAGCCGATCCTTGGACCTATATAGAGCTTTTCTCTTCTGTTTCCTGTTGGAAGAAAGAGTTTCAGGATCTTTTCATCTTCGATACCTTCGACGTCAAATATCTCATATACTGCCTTCAGGTCCAGCAGACCGATGCCTTCCTTATAGGCTCTTTCGGCTGCCTTTATCATCTCAGGGCCAGGCTCCCTTCCGGTACCCCTTTTCATGTTCGCAAGAAGGTCTTCCCATTTAAAAGTTATCTTATTCAGCGTAAGCAGCATTGCGTTTCCCCCTGTCGTTTATTTCGGCATCTTAAAATGTCATGCTGCCGACGAATATTTCCTGAAAGTCTTTATGGCCGGCAAGTTCTATGTGTTCTGCCTGTTTGATGATATTTGCCGCCGTATCCCATAGTGTGGGGTCATTGAGCATGAGGCATGCACCTGCTCCGGCGCTGTTGCCTATGGGTTTTATCCTCTCCCTGGGTACGTCGGGAAGGATGGATATCCTTACGGCATTTTCTATGTCTATGTAGTTGCCGAAGGCGCCCGCAAGGTATACGTTTTTTATGTCGTCAGGCTTTTTGCCTGCTGTTTCCAGGAGGATCCTGGCCCCGGCCGCTATGGCCCCTTTGGCAAGCTGGATCTCCCGTATGTCTCTCTGGGTTATGCCAACTTCGGGGTTGTTTCCGTACTGCCCCTCTTCTGCGAGTGTGAAGGAGAGGTCTTTGCCTTTCTCTCCTTTGTATTTTTGAGCTAGTTCGGCTTCTATGTTTTCTTTTTCCGCAAATCTCCCGCTTGGCGTTATGACCCCTGCTTTAATGAGTTCGGATACTGCGTCCACGAGACCGGAGCCGCATATGCCGACGGGAGGCATGTCGTCTATGGTGGTTATGGACATGCCGCTTCCGTTTTTCTTTACGCTGTCTATTGCTCCGGGTGCGGCCCTCATTCCCATTTTTATCTTTGCACCTTCGAGCGCAGGTCCTGCTGCGGCGGAACAGCAGAGCATAAAGTCTTTGCTGCCGAGGACCATTTCGTTGTTGGTGCCTATGTCGACGAGAAGGGAGAGTTCGTCGCTTTTATGCATGCCTGTGTATATTATTCCCGATACGATGTCCCCTCCCACGAAACCGTGGATGTTGGGGAGCAGTTTCACTTTGACTTCTTTTTCCGCTTCAATGCCAAGTTCTGCGGCATCAAATTCAAGGCTGCCGTAAAACTGGGGTTTGAAGGGAGATCTGCCTATACTTTCAGGGGATATGCCGGCAAATATGTGTTCCATTGTAGTATTTCCTGCAACAGCAATGCTGTCTTTTGCTGAGGAGCTGCGGCCGGTCTTTGAAAATACTTCTTTGATCAGGGAGTTTATCTGTCTTATTACTGCAGATTGAAGTTCTGAGAGCTTTTGAGGGTCATCCCCTATGCAGCTTATCCTTGAGATGACATCGGCACCGAAGGAGGTCTGAGGGTTTATGGCTGATGAGGCGGCAAGGGTCATCCCTGTGCCCAGATCGACCAGGTAGGCAACTATTGTCGTGGTGCCTATATCGACGGCTATGCCGCTTCCATGATCTCCGCGGGAGGGTGCGGCTGTATGGGGGCTGTTTTGGAATGTGTCGAGGACTTTGATGTTCTGCGAGTCCTGGACGGGGACGGATATTTTCATTCCTCCGGATGCCTTTGTCTGGCAGGCCAGTCTGTAACCGGAGGCCAGCTCTTCCGGCGAGAATATTTTTTTCTCTTTTGAGGTGGGCTCGGGCAGACTGTCGCTTAAGATGACTCTGCACTTGCCGCAGATCCCGGTGCCGCCGCACGGCTGGTCTATGTATATCCCTTTGCGGATAAGGAGTTCTCCTAGCGTCTCCCCGGGAAGATATTCTGTCCGGATGCCTGGTTCTGTTATGAATACCTTTGGGTCCGTCTTTTCATTCATATCAAATCACCTTTGAAGTTGCTCTTATTACTGTCCCTGACTGAATAGAATATTTCTGTCCAGAGGTGTATCTTTGTACCTCCTGAAGTCTCAGCCTTTTCATCGATCCTGCTGCTTTCGACTATCGGGTATTCAGCCCCTGATTTTTTTGCACGGTCGCATATCCATGGGGTCATGTATGCTTCCGCTTCTTCTACTGCTGTGTCCAGGTCATGATAGTCGTAAATCCCGCCCGGCAGGTGAACACGGAAGACGTCCCCCTTCATCGGGGTTATCCAGACCGAATATTTCATTGAAAAAGAGCTTACTGCAGCACCCACGGCTCCGGCAACTTCCGCGTTGGGAGGGATGTTGCCCTCTTCACCGAGCAACCCCGCTGTCTCTTTTATGAAAGCCCATGCCGGAGCGCCGATGCCGATTATATCGGAATCGATCCTTAACTGGAGGGAAGGACCTTTTTGACTGTCATTAAACAGCATCTCTGTAAGAAACTTTTCCGTGTATTCGGTAATATAAGATCCGAGCCCGTTAAGCATCATGCTCTTCTTGAAAATGTTGAGCGCTGCAAGGGTAATGAATTTTTTGTATACCGACTCCGCCGTTCTTTCCGGACTCTCTTTGCCCCCCGAAAGTATTTCGGCACCGGTCAGAGAAGCACCCCTGTCCCATTTATCTAGTTTTCCAAGAACATGAAGGGCGTCCGTGGGAGTGAATCCTGCAAAATCAAGCAGTCCGGCTTTTTGCATTTCTTCCAGTTTAGAAAAATAGATCCTTGAAAGGAACCCTTTTTCTGCAAGAGCTTCCCTGCTGCATATACCGTTTTTAATTCCCTCATTCAGCTTTGATTCCAGAACTCCGTCTTTTGAGATGGTCCTGTTTTTTATGATGAGGAGCGGCTCTTTAGGTTCTTTTGGTTTCTTCGACGGGACAAGACACTCTTTCAGAGCAGGGGTTTCAGAAACTGCAGAACATAAGGGCCTTACCCTGCCGGGACCTATCTCAAAGATATCCCTCTTGTTATCGTACATGACCCTGCTGTCTCCGCCGAGACCTACTGTAAATATATCTATAGCTTTTATTAGGGTTCTGTGACTGCCAACGCTTGCTCCGCGGGCAGAAATTCTAGGATCCCCGTTTTTGTCTAGGTAGATTATGTCTGTGGTCGTACCTCCGATGTCCACGACCCATGAACCTCTGTCCAGGTCCCGTGTTTTTACAAGACAGGCCGCACCAACAGCGCTTGCCGCAGGGCCGGATACTATGGTCTCAATTGGATGTTCCTTAGCCCATTCTGAACTGACCAAAGATCCGTCTCCCCTGACTACTGAGAGAGGGACAATGATACCTCGGTCTTTAAGCACTTTTTCCACGGATCTCAAAAGATCCATAACTATTGGTATCAGTCCTGCATTGAGTGAAACAGTCGCTGCACGCAGTATGGCATCAAGGTCTGAGGAAAGTTCATGCCCGCAGGTCACAGGCATTCCCGGACACAGCGATATGATTTCTTCCCTCACCGCTGTCTCGTGGGATGGGTTCCTTACAGAGAAAAATCCGGATACAGCCATCGATCTGACAGAGTCCGCCAGTTCTTTTAAGGAGGCCCTAAGACCGGCAAGGTCAAGCGGGGCCTGCTCGTTGCCCTTTGTATCATGCCCGCCCGATATCAGTATTACCTTATCTGTGCCAAACTTATCGCCCTTAACGGCTCGGTCGACCTGTTCTTTATCATAACCGATAAGGACAAGGCCCGAAGCTTTAGTCTTTCCCTCCACTATTGCGTTTGTGGCAAACGTGGTCGCAAGATTGACAGCCTTTATGTCTCTGACATCGATCTCTCCCAGAATAAGGTCCAGACCTCTGTCAATAGTCGACACAAGGTCGTCATGATCCGTAGGAGTCTTTACCGAAGCCTCAACATAAGCATCGGCAAGACGCAGAAAGGCCAGGTCAGTAAATGTCCCACCCGCATCTATGCCAAGTATTCCGTCTTTTATCATTTCAGATACCTTATCCTTTATAAATTTTCTCTCTGTGACTTGATCATAGTGTAATGTTTCTTTCAACAAGTGTCTTTTCAAGTTTACGCATTTTTGTAATGGATTTATCTTTCTTCATGGCACCGGTTTCTATCACAAGCACCTCGACAGCCGTTATTGCTGAAACTATGGAATAATGGTCTTCCGCCTGTTCAACACAAAGCAGTATATCAGCATATTGTGCTGCAGGACAAAGCTGACTGTTGGTCAGGACTATCGTCTTGATCGAATTGTTGTGACCGTACTCCGCAGCCTTGATCGATGTTACGGCATAATGAGGACCACCCATAGATATTACTGCTATCACATCATTTACACCCAAACCGCTGAGCATGTCATACATCTCATCCTCGCCATAGCTGATCATAAATACATTGTCCATCATCTGGCTCAGCATGGAATGTAGATATATTCCCACTGCACGGGACGACCGAACTGCGACTATATAGACTTTTCCGGCATTACTTAACGTTTGTGCTGCTAAGCTGACGGCCTCCGCAAGATTGTTGCTGACCGAAGAAGTAATGGCAGAGATATTGTCTCTCGCTACCCAAGTCAGCACATGGGGATCGGGTCTCTCTTTTTCCAGTGATTTTTCAACATTCCACCAAAGCGGTATCTTGTCGTCTATTATGTAACTTTGAATTCTTCCTATCATATCGCGATAGCTTTCAAAGCCCAATGATTTTACTGTCCTTACTACGGTCGCAGGGCTTATATTGCTGTTCCTGGCAAGTTCTTCCACAGTCCAGAAAGCTATTTTCTTGTGGTTACTGATAATATAGCTGCACAGTTCCCTCTGTCTTGGACTTAGTTTCATCCCTTCGTTCCTGAAAACAGAAAATAAGTCATTTTCCTTTTTATTTACTCCGGAGAACTGTTCTTCATTATTCATTTTCCCACATCTTTTCGGCACAGAATGTAGTTCTTCAATCACTGTTTTTTTTAGTTATTGTTACTTCTCCCGTAGTTCCGTCGATCTCTACCCAGTCTCCTGTCGATATAGCTTTGATCGGATCAATATCCGCGAAGTCGACTACGGCGGGTATGTTCATGCTTGCTATCGCAACGCCCAACCGGGCATCTATCTTCGTGGAGATCCATCCCGCCGGTTTGACCCCCGCGATCAGCGCACCCTTAAAATGGGCCGAAAATCCATTTGATCCCTTTGCACAAGGGACGACCAGTATGGCATTTTTAATAGATATGCCGTAATTGATGTTTCCCTTTTCGTATACGACGCCGTCGACATCCCCCAAGGCACCGGAATTTCCGGCTATACTGTCGGGGAATACTATCGCAGGGCCCGATGCTCTCCCTTCCAGAGCACCCCTGCCTTTAATGATGATCTTCTCCATTATTCGGCCTCCTCCCATCGTCCCTTTACGGCCGCATCTATGCAACGCCTGATATCTCCGTAATAGACCGGCACTTTTGTCTGGTGTCTTATGCCTACCGCCTGTTTAACGCCGTTCATCACCATTCCTGTCGCATGTTTATGGCTCTCTTCCCTCATTACTATAGGACAGCTTCCGGTAAGGACGAATGCCCCGGAATCCTCAATATCTTTGGTATAACAATTTACATCTGCCATCGCCTTTGTCGCATAGTCAGTCCATACGAGGAGTTCTGCTCCCTCATTTATCTTTTTGCCTCTGATGTATTCCGATATATCTTTCAGTTCATCAAGGGCAAGGTGGGGGCAGCCTATGCTTACATAATCGACCGGACCGCTTCCGGAATCGCATATCTTAGACAAAGATCCTGCGATATCACTTTCGGTTATTTCAATTTCGTGGCTGCATGTTTTTCCTCCTGTAGCCATTTCAAGAGTTTGAGCTTCAGGCGTTATGCCAACTATATGACAGAGTTCCGTAGCGCTTGTTACAGATATAGATGACGAGAACTGGCGCATCCTGTTTATCTCGGGCCTTTTGAAATCTCCGACTAAAACCGGTACAACATTTTTGGGCAATTTTCTGCCTATCGTGTAACCAAGAACGTCCCATTCCGAAACACTTTCCACTTCGCACTTGACCTTTACAAGGCAGTCAGCATATCTGTTTTCTTTGATATGCATCCCCCACTTGGGTGTCCTTCCCGTTATTGCCGCACATACCGCAGCCTCGACTCCGTCGGAATTGCCATAAGCTCCGAAAAAGGAGTTGCTTATTACGACATTGCTTGATTCAGTTGAGAGGAAATGTTCTCCCATGAGCGGGATCCATCCTACGTAGTAAGGTGTACAGGACTCGACTATCTTGACTCCCATCTTTCTGGCAGCTTCTGTATAGGCCATGTTTTTGTCGCTGTACTCCTTTGACAGGTGGGTCTTGTCACAGTTCCACATGTCACAGCTGGCAGCACAGGTCTGGACCTTGCACTCCGGGGCCATCTCCCCCAACTCGATCTCCTCATCAGAACAAAGATAAAACTCTGAAAAGATTTTTTTATATTCTTCGCCATGCTTGTAGCAGTCCAGATAGTGCTGGGCACCAATGAACAATGTGGCTCTTGATACTTCACAAAATTCCTCGGCACCAAGTACCTTGGCATAGCGGACGTTGAATTCCATCGCCTTCTGTTTGAACTTCCCCATTTTGCCGTCAAGCATTTCCTTTTCATGATCTGTCAACTTCAACATCTGATCACTCCTCTGCGGGATCCTTTATTGTGTTCTATTATCTTATCTACCCAAAGCATAAGTATTACAAAAATAATTATTACAGTACCAACAACCGACTGATTGTTGAAACTTTCCTTTCCAAGCGTGACCCCAAGAAACAGTGCTACAAGAGGATTGACAAAAGAAATACTCCCAAGACGGCTCGGTGGTTCGACTGACGCGAGCCAGCTGTATGACGAGAACGCCACTACCGATCCAAAAATAATGAGATATAAAATACCCCCGTATGCCGCGAACGGTATTGTTAAAATTGACGGCATCTTTTCACCCATTGCTCTTCCCGCTGCAATTTGGATAGGGGAGCTGATAAGCATCGCAATGCCGGAAGAGAAAAAATTGGAAGTGGGTCTGGGGCATACTTTCAAAAGTAAACTTCCGACAGCCCAAGAAAAAGATCCAACCATTAGGACAAAAACAGCAAGAGGGCTGATCAATAATCTCGTTCCCGAAGGATCTTTTGAGAATATTATCAGGCTGACTCCAATGATGCCCGCGCTCACGCACAGATAGTTCATAAGCGACTGTTTTTCCTGGTGGAAGAAAATCCTGTCAAGGACGATCATCATTAAAGGGATTATCGACTGGATAACTACAACAACTGAGGATGGCACATACTTGCACGACCATGATGTACCGGAATTTGAAACTGCAAGAAGCAGGAAAGCCATTATTAAAGTGTTGATCCATTCTTTGCCACAAGGTAAGGAATGTTTTCTAAAAGTGCACCAACAGACAATGATAACACCTGCCCCCAAATATCTTAAAGCTGAGGAATGAAGTGGAGGAATGTGTTTCACTACAATTGATATTGCAAAAGCCGTTGATCCCCAGATAAAATAAGTGGCCAGATAGGCCAGTATAAGTTTTATGCTTTTTATTTCCTCAGTTAACCGGGGCATATCGATCCACCTGCGATCCTAAAGCTACTTCCCAATTTTATCCAAAAGTTCTCTCGCCTTTATATGAGAATCATCAATTTCCAACGTCTTCAATAAAGCCTGTTTCCCATCTGCCTTAGATCCCGCTCCCACGAGAGACAGGCCAAGATAAAACCAGTAATCCGGATCGTTTTTTAACTCACCGCTTAAATCTTCAAGTTGCTTTACAGCACCTCTGTAATCTTTCTCAGCAATATACTTCTTACCTTTAGCAAATCTGTTCTGTGCAATTTTTGTCTTCACTTTGCCCCAACCATAGATGAAAACGGCCATTATGATCAAACATAACAGTAGGTCCATTCCATCTGACATATCCATTAATCATCACCCTGTTTTGATAAAGGCCCGGCTTGTCAAAATAAAATGCCGGGCCTTTCAGTTTTTGTTACATAAAAAATATCTCTTACGCTACCTTCTCTTCCATATTAAACTCTTTTATTATCTCAGCTTCACCCTCACGCAGAGCATTGGCAGGGATATCCGCGTGCCAGCCGCTCAGCATTTTGCTCAATACGATACAAGTTATCGCAGCACCTGTAAGTATGAGAGCCGGTGTCAATATTATGCCGTTTGCTACAAGGCTGGGTACTATAGTAACAACTGCTATCTCAAAGAAAGAGATAAATACATAGGCAAGCCCGTAGTCCTCAAGTGTCTTGGTCTTGAATCCTGGGTCAACGACACGGAGAAGAGTAACTCCCATCGCCACAACACCCGTATTCCAACCATAGACAAAGATACTGCGTTCGAACCAGAAGTTGTGGAAGACTCTGCGTCCCAGAAAAAGAGCAAAAGAAACGCAAAGGAATACCCCGAAAGTGAAAAGGATCAGCATTGGCATCGCATATTTGACAACAACGGAAACCTGGATGCTCGCTACACCAAACGCTACAAGGTAGTCTGTTACCCATGAACCGATCCTGTTCATAACATGCTTGTCGACGTAATGCCCAAGACGTATTCCGTCAAGAACCTTCTGGATCAAGACGCCCGCAAGCATTGAGAGGCACATCATCGGTATCTCATATTTACCCGGCATCAGCGTTTTTGAAAGGGTGTAGACATAATAACCCAAAGCAAATGCTGCCATTGTCAATGCAAAGTGCCAGGTGAAGGGATCAAGGGCTATCGGGTTCACTGTCTCCTTACCCATTGAAACTCTTTCCTTTTCGGGGACAAAACCTGTAAGCATGCTTTCAGGAAGGCTTGCGACGTCTTTTACAAGTCTCGTCCAGCCTTTGCGAGTCGCGATGTTTATCAATATCATACCGCCGATAACTCCGGAAAGAAGTCCTACCGTCGCTGACGTGTAACCAACTGTCAAAGCCTCTTCCCATCCGTAATTCTGCATTGTTTTGCCTATTGCGGTCGCATACCCATGTCCACCGACAAACCCGGCAGGAAGCATAAGGGCAAATCCTTGATGGATCTCCGGGAAGAGAGGAGCTAGTACAAAAAGTCCGAAAAGAAGAGCAATGCCGAACTGCCAGAATTCGCTGCCGAGATTATAAAAGAAGGTATCGCCAATATCCTTTACCATTTTGCCAAAAGGAACTTTTTTGGCATTTTCTTCTTTGCCGAGGAAAAGGGTGGCGAAGAGAACTACGACCAGAAGGTAAGGATAAGATGACATATAGGGGGTGCCGCTCTCCCTTACCGCGAAAGGCAGCACGTCAAGGAACTGCCATCCGCAAAAGAGAGCGATAAATCCGGCGATCAGAGAAGACGGCATGTAGATATACTGGAGCAGTTTGACTTTGGAACGAAGTAAGTGGGCAAAAAGCAGGATGATCGACATTAATCCAAAATCCATAAGCATTTCATACGGTCCGAACATTGATTTTCCCTCCTGTTGATAGACTATTTTTTATTTTAATTGTTTGCCGTAAGACAGAGTGACTTATCCTACGGCAAACAAAGGAGCACTATTCCCCGTACACCTTACCGGTTTCAGGGAGCATTTCTGATATCTCTTTCCTTATCTGGGAGTCTACCTCTGGGTCAATAGGAATCGGTTTATGGTTCTCAAGATAGCTTATCGCCAACAGTCTGGCCCTTTCTTCAGCACTCAGTTTCCCTTCTGCTTCCCACACCATTCTGGGTTTGCGGTCAGCGAGTACAGGATAGAAAAATTCATCCCTCATGTGAGCTGTGGTATGCTCGTCTCCCAGATAATTTCCTCCGGGGCCAACCCTCTTTATGCAGTCAAGAGCAAGCTTGTCCGGGTCTACTTCAATACCGGCAAGGACTCTTCTTGCCATACCCGCTATATCGTTGTCTATGACATAAGTCTGCAGGGAAATCGTGAGTCCGCTTTCGAGAAGCCCTGCTGCGTCATGGATATAGTTCGCTCCCGCCATTGCGGAAAGAAGAACGTTGATTGCGGGCTCATAGGCAGACTGTGAGTCAGGGACCTTCGATTCACTGGGGCCTGCCGTATTGTAGATCGGCAGGTTATAACGTCTTGCCACCTGTGCAGCAGCGGCATTCATCATACCCATTTCGACCGATCCGAAGCAGAATGCCCCTGTGCGGAGATCTGTGGTGGTAGGTACTACTGAATACAGTGTGGGATGCCCAGGATTCAGCAACTGAGTGGTAACTATGCCGGACAGCGCTTCCACGTTCATCTGAACGAGTGTTCCTGCGAGAGTGCCGGGAGATGTCGATCCTGCCATCGGAGCACATGGTGTTGCAAGCGGAATGCCCATCAAACATGCGGTTTCCATAAGGGCAGTGTAGTCCTTGTCAAGAAGTAGTGGGCTCATTATACATGTGATCATTGACATGAAGGGACGAGCCTTGAAGGCATCTTTCGATCCTGCAATAAGTTCCGCCATCCTGGCAAGCTTGCGTATTCCGTCTACTGTGTAGACTCCACCCATTACGTGCTTGGATGTATTGTTTATTGCGGCGTAAAAACGGTTCACATCAACGACCGGCTTCTGAAGTTCGCAGGGGAAGCACGTTATCACAAAGAATTCGATATCATCACAGGCATCAACGACCCTGGCCGCAGCCGCAACGTCCCTGATGTTGCTTGAACGGCGTTCTCCTGTGTGAACGTCAAGGATGTTCAGTGCTGTACCACCCGTTCCCATATGTGTACGGGTCCCGGAAAGGACAAGGTCATGCCTCGGGTCGCGACCACATAGCGTTATCTCCTTTGGAGCCGTTTCAACACATTTCATGACAAGGTTTCGGTCGATCCTGGCGATCATATTTTTTTCGTCTACTTCGGCTCCCGCCTTTTTCCAAAGATCCAGTACCGGTTTGTAGGCTATCTTTACTCCAACCTGCTCAAAAACATCCATGCTTGTATTATGGATATTGGAAATACCCTCTTCTGTCAGTGGTTTGTAAAAACCTCCGTTAAGTACCTTTCTCTCTTTTGCAGCTCTTTTGCGCGCCATTGTTATACCTCCCTTCTATGCCATTCCTAAAAGCTGTTTAGCTATGATGACGGCCTCACTGGCATCGGCTGAGTAGTGGCTTCCGATTTTCTCTGCATACATCGGTGATGTTGGCGCTCCGCCTATCATTACCTTCATTTCGTCAAGGAGCCCCTCTTCCTTAAGCATCTCGACAACATCTTTCATATTTGCCATAGTGGTCGTCAGCATTGCCGACATGCCAAGGATGTTTGGCTTAAGTTCCTTTACCTTTTCAATGATCTCTTTGGCAGGTTTATCTACTCCGATATTGATTACTTCAAAACCTGCCCCCTCAAGCATCATACCTACAAGCTTGATCCCGATATCGTGAAGATCTCCTTCAACTGTAACTGTTACTATCCTGCCCGCTGCCTTTACTCCTGCTTCAACAAGCGCGGGCCTTATGATATCTATACCTGCCTGAAGAGCTTTCGCAGAGACAAGGACTTCCGGCACGAACATCTCACCGTCTTTGAAAAGTGCCCCGACTTCGTTCATACCGGCAATAAGAGCGTCGTTAAGGATCTCTCCGACAGGTATTTTCTTTGAAACGGCTTCATTCACCAGCGAAACGACCTGGGATGTAGCTCCGTCTATTACAGCTTCCGCGATTTGTTCAAACAATTTTTCCTTCATGGTTTATCTCCCTTCAGATCTTTGATTAACTATGACTTATCTCCAGTACGCTTCATCGAAGAAGCAGTATTCGGTTCCGAGTCCCTTTGCGACTGCCTGGTCATAGAGCGTCTTGCCCCATGCTATGTCATGAAGCGGCATGCCGCCTGTGACAAACATGATGATCTCGTCGTCGCTCTTGCGTCCGGGATCTTCTCCGTTAACTACAGGCCCCAGGTTGCGGATCTTCGTCTGGTCGTATTTGCCCGCCTCTATTGCCTTGA
>Ga0228535_1001617_pt1 | contig 31357 bp, 26 predicted proteins | sample SJ1metagenome_FD_168457 | JGI IMG/M metagenome (GOLD analysis project Ga0228535, IMG submission 168457) | Enriched culture of PCE-dechlorinating microbial communities from Ithaca, New York, USA - SJ1 | ecosystem: Engineered > Modeled > Simulated communities (microbial... > Unclassified | place...
ATGCGTAATCCTTCGTGTCGGCGCCCCCGTCCCGTGAGGAGACGATCATCCGGTCGCTCACTCGCCCGATTTTGTCTTTCCAGTACAAAAGGTAATCCGCCCTGACGTCGATGAGGGATATGACCCTATTCCCGCATTCCTTGAGCGCCCTGGCGATCGGGTAGATGGCCGCGATGCCGAAGCAGCCGCCGACACAGAGGACGGTTCCGAAATTCTTGATCTCCGAAGGCCTGCCCAAGGGACCGGTATAGACGGGGATTTCATCGCCTTCGCGGAGGAGGGAAAGCTTTTGGGTGCTCGTTCCGACGACCATGAAGACCGAGGTGACGGAGCCCTTGGCCATGTCCCAATCGGCGATGGTCAGGGGAATCCGCTCGCCCCTGGAATCGGGCATGATGATGACGAATTGGCCGGGCCGGCATTTCCTGGCGACTTCCGGCGCGTGGACCTCGATCAAATGGATGTTCGGAACAAGACGCTTCCGTTGTAGAATCCTGGCCATCAGTCCGTCCTCCGGATATCGGCGGGCAGGATATTTCCCGGCCGGAACGCCCGGGGCAGGCCGTCACCCGCCGCACGCCGGATTTCCAGGACTCCGGCCGGCAGAGATTCCGAAAGCCTGGCCGGGCCGGCCAGCTTCCCTGTCCCGTAATCCACGACAACCGTATCGCCTTCGGAAACGCCGCGGCGGCCGGCGTCACCGGAGCTGATGCGGATCCACCGCGAGTCCCGGATTCTTTGGAGCCCTCTGTTGTCGCGGCTCAAATCCAATCCCCCATAGGAGCTTTCGTTGTCACGGAATACGATCTGAAAAGCCCTCTCCGGGCCGGCCGGCGCGCCCTTGAAATGAAAGCCGACCGGGACGAATTTCTCCGGTCCGCTTTTTTCTTCGTCAACGAACGGACCCTCGGGGCTCCGGCGTCCGCTTTTCAGCGCTCCGTTCAAGCAAACCAGGCGCCGGGCCATTTCCTTGAACAGGGACGCAGGATCCTCGCAGGTGAACCCCTTGATGCCCATTTTTTTTGCAAGATCCGCGATGATCCGCCAATGGGGACGGGCCTCCCCCTGCGGCCGGATCACCGCGGAAAACCCGCGGATGCGGCCTTCGGCGTTGATGAAATGCCCCGAAGATTCGGCGAACGCGGCGGCTGGAAGAACAAGATCGGCCGCGGCGGATGCCGGGAAGCAGGCCGCGCAGGCTTGAAAAGCTGGCCCCGGCCCGTCATAAGACGGCGGGTGCCCCGCCGTAAAGACGGACTTGATCGTCCCCTTCTCGATGTCGGCGATGATGGTCTCGGAATCCATCCGCCCTGAGCCGAAGTATTTGCCGAGCTCGTAGATCCCCCGCTCATTGCACGACGAGAGAAGCGGCAGGAGCCGCGCCTGGGCGAGCCGGGCGAAGTTCCAAGCCGTGGCCAGATTCCCGGACCCCTCCGTTCCTGAAACCAAATCCCCGCCGAAAAGCACCACGGCGGGCTTTTTCTGGAAGAATTGAGCGGCCGACTTGATATCCTGTTCGGAGACGCCCAGGAAGTCGCGGGCGCCGGCCGGATCGAGAGAGTCGAGCGAACGCTTCCATTCGGCGAACCCTTCCAGGGATTGGACATCTCCGGGCAATCCCTCTTCCCCGGCGGCCCGGGACAGGAGTCCCAAAAGGAGTTTTTCTTTTCCCGGCTTTATCCTCAGATGCAGATCCGAGCACCGGGCGAGGGAGCCTTCGCCGGCGGCGGCGGTCACGAGCTTGGCGCCGTGCCGTTTGGCCTGGACCACGGCCAGCCAGACCAGCGGATGGGAAACGCTCAGATCCGCCTCGAGGACAAGGATGGATTTGGCCCCGGCGATATCCTCCAGCCGGAAATTGACGACGGGCTCGGCTTTCGATTCTCCGCGAAACCCGTGGTAGGTGTCCAGCGCCGCGGAAACAGCCGAGATGTTCGGGATGCCGAGTCCTTCCTTCGCGAATTTCCAAATGAGATAGGCATCCTCGAGGGGCAATTCCGGCGACAGGAAAACGGCGGTTTTCTCGCGCCCGTATTTTGTCAGGCCGGCGGCCAGCGTGTCCAGGGCGCTGTCCCAGTCCAGGGGAACGGATTCCCCGTTCTTCCCGGCGGCCGGCCGCAGGGCTCTTCGCGGATTGTGCACCGGGTCCTTGAGGACGAAACGTCCCTTGACGCAGGCCTGCCCCCGGTTGACGGGGTCCTGGTCCAGCGGAACCGAGGAGACGATTTTTTCTCCTTTGAGCTCGACTTCCATCCCGCATCCGAGGCTGCAGAGCGGGCAGACCGCCGTTGCCTTCCTGTCCGGAGGTCCTGCCGGCCGTGCGGACCTTTCGACGAGGGCGCCCGTCGGGCAGGCATCCAGGCAGGCGCCGCAGAACTGACATCCGGATTGGAGAAGCGGCCGGTCCCAGGCCGTGCCGATCGCCGCCTGCGGGCCGCGGTTGAGAAAAGAAATCGCCCTTGCCCCCCGCACTTCGTGACAGACGCGGACGCACCGCCCGCACAGGATGCAAAGGTTGTAGTTCCGCTCGATGAAGGGGTCATCCTTCCTCACCTCGAGATCTCGGTAAAGAAACGGGTATTCCACTCTCTCGATTCCCACCGCCTCGACGACCTCCTGCAGGCCGCAGCGGCCGTTTTCCGGGCAGAAGACGCAGCCCGTCGTCTCGCCGGTTTTCCTTATGGTCGCTTTGTAATCGTCGCAGCTCGCTTTCTCGCTGCAAATTAGGCAGGAGCTCGGGTGCTCCGATAGAATGAGACCCAGGATTTTTTTACGGAGCGAACCGAGTTCCGGGCTCTTCGCCCGGATATCCATCCCGTCTTCAGCGAAGGTGCTGCAGGCCGGAGGAAAGCCTTTCCGCCCTTTGATCTGGACCAGGCACAGGCGGCAGGCCGCGAAGGGGGCGAGATGGGGGTGGTCGCACAAAGAGGGAATATAAATGCCGTTCTCGCGGGCCAGGTCGAGAATCGTCCGCTTTTTTTCGAACGGGATGGCGCGGCCGTCGATAAAAATCTTCATCACTCGCCCTTCTCCGGCGGGGCCGGCCGCAGCCATTTCTCCCTCTTTTTCCCGGTGTATTTGGAAACGGCCTGGATTTTCGCGGGGCAGACGTCGAAGCAGGCTCCGCATTTGATGCAGAGCTGCTGGTCGATGACATGGACTTTCTTCCTCTCTCCCCGAATGGCCCGGACCGGACAGCTCTTCAGGCAGAGAAGGCAGCCGACGCACTTGTCCGGCTCGATATAAAAAGAAATGAGTTCCTTGCAGAAACGGGCCGGGCAGCTCCCGTCCCTGATGTGGGCGATATATTCGTCGCGAAAATACCTGAGCGTCGTCAGGACGGGATTCGGCGCCGTATGGCCGAGACCGCAAAGGGAGCCCGAGGCCACGGTCGCCGCGAGGTCTTCCAGCCGCGCAATGTCCCCTTCCTCGCCGAGCCCTTGCGTGATGCGCGCCAATATCTCGGCCATTTGCCGCGTTCCCACACGGCAGGGAACGCACTTGCCGCAGGATTCCTCCCGCGTGAAATTCAGAAAATACCGCGCCACGTCCACCATGCAGGTGTCCTCGTCCATGACGATCATCCCGCCTGAACCCATGATGGAGCCGGCTTCGGTCAGGGTCTCATAGTCCACGGGGAGGTCGAGCTTTTCCTTGGGAAGGCACCCGCCCGAGGGCCCGCCGGTCTGGACGGCCTTGAACTTCTTTCCCTTCTTGATGCCTCCGCCGACCCCGTAGATGATATCGCGGAGCTTGATGCCGAAAGGGACTTCCACCAGTCCGGTATTGTTGATTTTGCCCACGAGCGAAAAAATCTTGGTGCCTTTGCTTTTCGCGGTTCCCATCTTCGCAAACCATTCCGCTCCGTTTCGGATGATCGGCGGAACGTTCGCCCATGTTTCCACGTTATTGATGCTCGTCGGTTTCCCCCACAGGCCGTCCTGCGTCGGGAAAGGAGGCCTCTGCCGCGGAAACGCCCGGCGGCCCTCGATCGAGGCCATGAGGGCCGTCTCCTCGCCGGAGACGAAGGCGCCCGCGCCCTGGACAACGTGCAGGTCGAAATGGAACTCCGAGCCCAGTATGGATTTGCCCAGAAGCCCGGCCCGGCGCGCGTGTTCCAGCGCCGCCGTCACATGCTTCACGGCCAGGGGATATTCCATCCGCACATAGATGAAACCCTGGGAAGCCCCGATGGCGTAAGCCCCGATGATCATGCCTTCGACGACGCTGTGCGGATTCCCTTCGAGAAGGCTCCTGTCCATGTAGGCTCCGGGATCCCCCTCGTCGGCGTTGCAGATGATGAATTTCCGCTCGGCGGCGGCGTCGCGGCAGAGGAACCACTTCAGCCCGGTGAGGAATCCGGCGCCTCCCCTTCCGCGGAGCCCGGATGCCCTGACGAGATCAACGACCTCGCTGGAACTCATGTCGAACAGGACCTTGGCCAAGGCCTGATAGCCGTCGGCCGCGATATAATCCTCTATCCGCGTGGGATCGATGCGAAGGTTGTTCTCCATGATCCGGCGGGCCTGTTTCTGATAGAAGGGTATGTCCGTCTGGCGGCTGTATTTCCTGCCGGTCCGCGGATCCGCGAATACCAGCCTGTCGATCACGCGGCCCTTCACGAGGGTTTCCTCGACCACCCGCGGCACATCCGCGGGGGCGAGATTCCTGTAAAAAAGGCCGTCGGGATAAACCAAAATATTCGGCTCCATCTCGCAGAAGCCGTGGCAGCCGGTGATCTGGAGGCCGTAATCGTCCTCGATCCTCCTCCGGGCCAGCTCCTCGCGGAACGCCTCGATGATCTGGACCGACCCGCTGGCCTGGCCGCATGTTCCCGAAGATATGACCACGGTTTTCTTGTAAGACGGACGGCCGGCCAGAATGGCGTTCCTCCATTCTTCCAGGTCGGCCGGTTGAAGCAGCTTGTCCATCACCGCCTACGCCGCCGCCGGCAGAGAGCCGAGGATGTCGTTGATCTTATTCAAGGAAACCTGGGAATAATAGCGGCCGTTGACGATCACCACCGGCCCGATGGCGCAGCATCCCAGGCAATTGACCGTCTCCAGCGTATAGAGCCGGTCCGGGGTCGTTCCCCCGGGACGGATCCCGAGTTTGCGGGCGAATTCATCGGCGATCTGGCTCCCGCCGCGCACGTGGCAGGCCGTGCCCAGGCAGACCGTGATCAGGTATTTTCCCCGGGGCGCGCGGCTGAACATCTTGTAGAATGTCAGGACTCCGAAGACCTCGTTTTCCGTCAAATGGAGATAGTCCGCGATCCGGGCGACGGACTCCGCGGAAACGTGGCCGCAGTAAGCCTGGAACCGCTGGAGGATGGGGATGAGATCCCGGCGATGCCGGCTGAAACGGCCCAGCATCTCCTCGGATTCGAAGGAGGTCACGGAATTCTCTTTCGGCCGGTTCATGGATCCTCACCACTCTCCATGGATGATTTTCCCGTTGAAGATCGTCAACCTGACCCTCGCGTCCTGGATGTCTTCACGGGGGATCCTGAAGATGTTCCGGTCAAGCACAACGCAGTCCGCGAGCTTCCCGGCCTCGATGGTGCCCTTGAGCCCCTCGGAGAATTCCGCGAATGCGGCGTTTTGAGTGTATCCCCTGACGGCCTCCTCCACGGCAATCCTCTGCTCCGGGAACCACCCACCGGGATTCTTTCCGTCGAGCGTCCGCCGGGTGACGGCCGCGCCGATGCCGGCCAACGGATCGAGCGGAGCGACGGTCCAGTCCGAACCCATGGCCAGCCGGACGCCCTTGTCGATGAGGGACCGGAAGGGATAGGTTATGGAACAGCGCTCCTTGCCGATCTTTTTCTCCGCCCAGCGCCCATCGTCGATCATATGGTACGGTTGAACGGAACCGATGATTCCCAATTCCCCCATGCGCGCCTGGTCGTCCGGACGGATGTGCTGGGCGTGTTCGATCCTCCAGCGCCTATCACGTGGACCGTTTTGGCCGATCACTTTTTCGAAAAGGCCGAGAATAAGGGAGTTGGCCCTGTCTCCGATCGCGTGAACGGCCACCTGCAGCCCCGCCCTGTCGGCCTTGAGCAGGCGCTCCTCCATGATGCCTTCCGGAAGCATCTGTTCGTGGAGCAGGCCGCTCGTCGCCGGATTGTCCAGGTACGGTTCGAAGAAATAGGCCGTGGAGGAACCCAGTGATCCGTCGACGAAGCCTTTCAGGCCGGCGAGCTTCAGCAGGTCGTTTCCAAAAGGCGATTTCAGGCGAAGGCGGCTGACCGCGTCGACTTCAGTGATGGGAATATAAACGGACAGCCGGGCCGTCAGCTTCCCTTCCTGGAGAAGATGCTGGTAAACTTCCAGGGACGCGGCATCGGCCATCTCGTGCACCGAGGTCACGCCGTGCTCGGCCGCGTGACGGAGGGCGGTTTCGGCCGCGGCCAGCCGTTCCCGGAACGACGGTTCCGGAATGTGCTTGAAGACTAGCTCCATGGCCGCGTCTTTGAGAATGCCCGTGGGCTCGCCGGTCGCCGGATCCTTGACAATCTCTCCGCCGGGGGGCGCCGGAGTGTCCCTGGTGATTCCGGCGATGGCCAGCGCCCGGCTGTTCGCCAAGCCCATGTGGCCGTCCAGGCGGTTGACGAAAACGGGGTTGCGCGGAGTCACCTCGTCGATCCATTCCCTGCGCGGCAGTTCGGGCGTCTCGAAATGCTCGTGGTCCCAGTCGCCGTTGATGATCCAGGCGTCCTTTCCCAATTCCCCGGCCTTGGCCTTCACCAGGGCGGCGAATTCCCGCCGGCTTCCCGCCCGCCGCAATTGAACGCTGCCGAGGACGAATCCGCCGTTGAGGAAATGGGTATGGCTGTCGATGAATCCGGGAAGGACCAGGGCCCCGCGGAGATGGATGACCCGCGTGCCCCGGATGACGAGCTTCCGGATTTCGGCGGAAGACCCGGTCCGGAAGAATCGCTCGCCGCGGATAAGCACCGCCTCGGCCCAAGGGTTGGCTGGATTTCCCGTCCAGACGGTCCCGTCCAGCAGCGCCAAGCCCGTCATCGGACCGGGCGCTTGATCATCGGCCGTTCCGAAAGCCGAAACGGCCGCCAGAAAAAGGATCATCCTCCACATTGTCGGTTTCTTATATCGTGTTGCCTTCTTTTATAATGAAATTCCGGCCGGAAATCAACTGGAGCCGAGGAGCCCGGGCTCCGAAGCAGGGCGGCCGGCGGATTCGATTCCTCCGGCCGCTGCCGCCGAGCGCGCGCCGGGAGCCGCCGGGCGACGGGTGAAAGCGATGGAAAAAAATGGAGCTCCGGTGTATAGTAGAGGCTTGGACGACGACGTTCGGCGCGAACATTGAACAGGTCCCGTCGCGCCCGCCAGATGACCAGGAGGAGACATGATCGACGCAACCCAAATCCGGAAAGGGATAATCATCATCATGAACGGCCAGCTCTACAGAGTCATGGAAATGCAGCTCATCACGCCCGGCCGGTGGAAGGCCATGGTCCAGACCAAGCTCCGCAACCTGAAGGATGGGTCCCAGATGGAGTACAGGTTCCGTTCCGAGGAACGCATCGAGCAGGCATTCCTGGAAGAGCATGAGATGGAGTTCCTTTACGCGCAGGGAAACGAATACTACTTCATGAACATCGAGAACTTCGAGCAAATCCGGCTGGACGGCGAAGCGATCGGGGACGGCGTCAATTATCTCAGGCCCAATATCGTCATTAAGGTCGCGATGTTCGAGGGGAAACCCGTCGGCATCGAACTTCCCACCTCGGTCGAGCTGAAAGTCACCAGCACGGAGCCGATGCTCAAGGGCGCCACGCAGTCGGCCATGTACAAGCCGGCCACGCTGGAAACCGGCGTGGTCATCCAGGTCCCCCAGTTCATCAAAGAAGACGACGTGATCAAAGTGGACACGCGGGACAATAAATATCTGGAGCGCGTGAAGACGAAATAACCCGGCGCGGGCGCTAAAACGTCTGCCTGTGGACTCCGACGTTCCCGAAAGCGTCTTTGACCCGGACCGTGATCAAGTCCGAAGAGCCCGCGGCGGTCTTGACCGTGAACTTGAACGATTCCGACCGGGAATCCGCGATCCCGTCGACCGGGAAAACGACCCTCCACTCATCCGGCCTGACCAGGTACTTGACTTCTTCGATATTGGAGTACTCGTCTTCGGCGAGGAAACTCACGTCCAGCGCGGCTCCGCTCCGGACGGCCGAGAAGTTCTTCACGACCGGAAGCGAGTTGTCGATGACAAACGGACGGCTGGCCCTCTCCGCTTTGAGTTCGGTCCCCAGGGGATTCGAGGGAGCGTCCGAGGCGACGATCTGGACGAAATAGGTGCCGTCGGGGAATGACAGCGTATCGAAAGCGAAAATCGGATCCGCCCACTTGTCCTGAAGGAGGCGCCAGGTCTTGTCTCCGTCCCTGCGGATGGAAACCGCGTAGGTCAGCGTATCGTCGTTTTCGTCGTCCGCATCCCAGTGGATCGTCCGAAAGCCCTTCCGCTCGGCCTTCTTGGCCATGACGACCGGCTTGGCCTGTTCTTTGCCGCCGGCCGCGTCGGCGGGATTCTTCTCGGCTCCCAGGATGACATCCTCCTGCTCCGGCATCTTGATGAAGACTTCGTTCGGCGGCAGCATCTCAATCCTGGAAACGGAAGGGGCGGCATTCGTCTGAAGGTAATACAGGGAAACGCGCCGGACGGACGGGGAAATCGTCCCCGTCTGAGTCCGGAAAAGGACCTTGAACTGGAGGTAGCGCGACTTGGGGCTGAGGATTTGTTCTTCCGGCTTTTGATAGGGCGGCGACCAGTCGCTCCAGGTGGAGTTGGGTTCGCTCGAATTTCCGCTCCGCGTCTGCAGCTGAATCAACGCCCCCGCGCCCAGCTCCCCGTCCCAGGAAATCCGTCCCCAGGAGGAAAGGGCCCGGGCGTCAAGGACCGAGCTCGTGTATTCCCCGGTAAACCTCCGTTCCGGAGCCAGCGTCCCCAGGTAGCAGGGATTGTTGGCAAGGACATAGATGTTCGAGTTCTGGGGAGAGAGGAGATAGATCTGCTCCGAATTTTCCTGCACGAGAAGGGAAACTTTTTCATCCTTGTCGATGGAATAGATCCGGCCCCTGTTCCCGGTTCCGAAAACGACCCTGCCGTCTTCGGCCCGCCAGATCAGGCTGTAAATCAGCTCTTCGTCCGATTCCCAGATCCGCTTGGCGATGCCCTCCGGCGATATCCTGAACAATCCGCTCGATTCTTTTTGACCGGCGGCTCCCGCCGGGACGATGTCGGCGCCTGACGGGGTTACCGTGATCTTGACCTCGGTCCCGGATTTGGCGGCGGCCGGAGCTTCCTCCTCCTTTTTGGACTTCGCGGATATCCCGGACGCGGCGGCGTAGATGTTGCCGGCTTTGTCGAAGGCAATGCTCTTGATTTCTTCGTAGGGGGATTCAAAAAGGACCGATGCGCGCATGTCCGGCGTCAGCCTGTAGACAAGCCCGTCGCCTCCGCTCCCCGCGATGATCCCTCCGCCCGGATTCCTGCGGAGACACAGAATGTGGTTTTCGGCGGCTTTCAGGATCTGCTTCCCGTCGCCTTGCGGGCTGATTTCATAGATCCCGCCGCTCTCCCCGACGGCCGCGAGGAGATTCCCGGATTCGAGGAACATCAGGTCCCAGATATATTTCTCATTCGGGTTGAAGAATTCCACGCTTTTCTGCTTGGCCGAGATCCTGTAAATCCTGCCGTTCGGCGACGTCCCGGCGTAAAGGGCGCCGCCCCGGTCCTGAACGAGGCAGGTGACGTCCATTTCGGGCGCCTGGAAATAGAGCTCGGATTTCCCGTCTTTCCCGATCCTGTAGATCTTGCCGCTGTGCCCGGTCCCAAGGAACAGCGCCCCGTCCGCCGCGGCGAGCAGCGATAAATAGAATTCCTCCGTCGGCCCCTCGATTTTATCCGCCTTGGGGGCCAGCGAGACCACGCCGTCGACGGACACGGCGACTCCGTCGAACTTGCCTTTGAGAAAGTCCTCTTTGGTGCGGATCTCCCACTTCCGGGGGGCGACGGCCTCCAGGAACGGGCAGGCGCAGACCGCGGTCAGCAATCCCGCTATCAGGAGCTTTTTCATTCGTCCTGTCTCCTATTTTCGGATTTTGATGGGCACCACGGCGACGCCTTTGAAGACATAGGGAACGGGCAGTTGATACTCGCTCAATGTCGACCGGGTGAGCTCTGTCGGCGAAGAAGCGGCCGCCCTCGGGGAAGAGAACATGGATTTCAACGTCGGGGGAAGGTTGGGCATTTCCTCGCCCTTGAGGAAGAGCCCGGGCTTGACCGCCATGATTTTGAAATAGATGCGGTTGTTTTTCCGGAGATTGTTGAGTATGCGAATGAGCTGGCCCAGGCTGCGCGGCACGAAATCCTGGGTGCGGTACTGCACCCTTTCCACTTGCTGCATGGCCAGGGCGTCGCCGATGACCAGGTAGAATTCCGATCCGGCCGGCAGATAGGGCGTCTGGATCTGGACATCCTCCAAGAAGCTTTCCTCCTTGTAGGTCCGGTAGAAGACCTTGGCCTGGATCCTCTCTCCGGGATTGACTTCGTACTTGTCCAGAAGGACTTTCTCCAGGGAACAGAACTTGGCCTGCTCCGAGGCCTGGATGTTCAGGTCGATCCGATGGATCCCTATATCACGGAAATCGTTGTTGGTCAGAAAATAGACGGCCGCGGCGACGAGACCGGCGAGGTTGGTCGACGGCATGTCGTAGTTTCCGGAAAACAGGTCCTCGAGATGCACGCTCTGGCCGTTGTCGAGATAGATATCGCCTGCAAAATTCAGGGAGAGGTTCCCAAAAGAGCGCTCCTCTCCCGTTATGATCGATGCGACGGCCATGTTCACCAGCGCCGGGCCGAGGATCCTGTCGTTGATAATCCTGATTTTCATTTCTTTTTTTTCGCCGGGCGCCGCCTGAAACTGGACGTTGAGCGGAATGACCTGGGCGGCCTTGCCCAACTCCCCGACGGCGCCGGAGCCGCGGTCCTGGGTGAACCGGCCGATGACGGAGCCCGTGCCGGCGATCATGAAGGAGGTCTGGAGGCTGGGCATGGTCGTGATGACATCGGCCCTGGTCATGACATAGTCGACCGAGCCCAGGTTGTAGAGGGGATGGCCGAAAGCCAGGACGCGGTTCCCGTCCACGTAGGTGACCGTCCCGATCGCGGACATGTCCAGGTCGCCCCCGACCAGCTGAACACCGACCGGATCGCCTTCCTGCAGCGAAGCCGCCGGCAGGGAGGCGGCCGCCTGGCCGGCGGCTCCGCCCAGGACGGGCTGGAGGCCGAGCCTGGAGAACATCGGCTTGACCTTGTCGAACGTCCGCGAAGAGAATCCGCTGAAAACCAGAGGGACCGCGAGCGGCGCAAACGGTTGGCCGGCGGACGCGGCCTCTGTCTGGGAAGAAAACGCGCCGGAGTAGATATCGAACAGCTCTTCGACGGTCAGGTATTTCTGAATGGACAGGTTCGGGCTCGAGGCCGGCTTCAAGGGCGGGGGCGACGCCTGGAGGGCGAGCATCTCCTCGATCGGCGTGATACCGGCGATCGCCTCTTTGGCGAAAGCGAAGCTGTAAGCGACCGCCCCGGCGATCTTGCCGTCGATATAGACGGGGCTCCCGCTCATGCCCTGGATGACCCCCGAATTCTCCAGCCCGCGCCCCTGCAGCCTGGCGAGAATGAGAGATTTCTTCGGCCGGAAATTCCTCAGGACGCCGAGGATCTCGACATTGAAATCCTCGATCTTATTTCCCTGGAAGACGCAACGGCCGATCCCCTTCATCCCCGATTTGACCTGGACCAGGGGCATGATCGGCGCGGCCGCGGAAGCCGTCTCGGAGGCGGTCAGGACAAGGAGACAAAGGACCGGAAGGACGCGCGCCAGTCTTTTAACCATTGAATTATGAACGCACACGTTCTTTCAACGGATTCAGCATCCGGGGTGATCGTCAGATAATCCCCAGCATCTTGCCGCACTTTTTAAAGCTGGCCAGGATCGTGTCGAGGACATCGTCGGTTTGATTGGCGGCATAGCTCGTCCGGATCAACGACTGGCCTTTGGGAACGGCCGGATAGATGACGGGCGTCGTGAAGATGCCGTCCTCGCGCAGCAGTTTCCAGAGCATGAAGCCCTTCTCGTCGTCTCCAACCATGATGGGGATGATGGGCGTCTGGGTCGGTCCCGTATTGAAGCCCATGGACTGGAAACCTGTTCTCATCTTGCGGGTGATCTCCCACAGCCTCGCCCGCCTTTCCGGCTCCGTTTCGATGATATCCAGCGTAGCGAGCACGGTGGCCACGGAGGCCGGGGTGGCCGCGGCGCTGAAAATGAGAGAACGGGCGAAATGCTTGATAAAGGAGATGACTTTTTTGTTGCCGGCGACAAACCCGCCCAGCGAGGCGAACGATTTGCTGAAGGTCCCCATGACGAGGTCGACATCGTCCTCCACGCCGAAATGCTCGGCCGTCCCGCGGCCGTTCTCTCCCATGACGCCGATTCCATGGGCGTCGTCGACCATGATCCGGGCGTTATATTTTTTAGCGAGGGAGACAATGCGGGGCAGGTCGGCCAGGTCTCCTTCCATGCTGAAGACGCCGTCGACGACTATGATCTTGCCGGCGCTGTCGCCCACGGAAGCCAGGATGCGTTCCAGGTCCTCCATGTCGTTATGCTTGTACTTGCTGACCGTCGCGAAGGAGAGACGGCAGGCATCAATGATGGAGGCGTGAACCATGCGGTCGGTGATAATGACGTCATCCTTCCCGGCGACGGTGGAGATAATGCCCAGATTGGTCTGGAAGCCCGTGCTGAAGGTCAGCGCCGCCTCTTTTTTCATGAACTTCGCCAAACGCTCTTCGAGCTCCTCGTGGAGATCGAGCGTCCCCGTCAGAAATCGAGAGCCGCACGTGGCCACGCCGTAGCGCTCAATGGCCGCCTGGGCGGCCTTCATGACTTTTGGATGGTCAATGAGTCCCAGATAATTGTTGGAGCCAACCATGATCATGTCGCGCCCCCGGACCTTGATCCTGGGACCGTTGACTTCGGAGATCGGAGTGAAATAGGGATACATGTCGGCCGCCATGACTTCTTCGGCCCGCGTGAAACTCTGGCATTTGTCAAATACGTCCATCGATTCCTCCTCTCGGGTCATCCGTTTTATTTTCTGACTCTTTCTTCAGGAACATTCTCTCCGGCTCCCGGCGATCCCTCGATCATCGGTTTGACCGTCAGGGACGGATCTTATACAATCCCTGACATGAAGGTCTTCATCACCGGCGGAACGGGCTTTATCGGAAGCCATCTCGTCGATTTTCTCTTGAGACGGCCCGATATGGACATCTACGCCCTGGTCCGTAATCCGGATAAACCGAGATGGCTCGGCGGACTCGCCAGAGTCCATTTCCTCCCAGGAGACCTTTTCTCGATACCGCCACTGCCTCCGGACATCGACCTGGTGTTTCACTTGGCCGGACTGACGAAGGCCGTGAAAACGGAAAGTTATTATACTGTAAATCAGAAAGGGACGGCAAGTCTTTTTGAGAATCTGGCCGGCCGCAAGCTATTTCCCAAGGTCATTCACCTGAGCTCCCTGGCCGCGGGGGGGCCTTCGCCGCGCGAAGGGGCGGTCCGGGAATCCGATCCCCCGCACCCCGTCTCCCCCTATGGCGAAAGCAAGCTCAGGGCCGAGGAGGAAGCCCGCCGCTTCGCGCGGGATTTTCCGGTTGTCATCCTGAGGGTCGGGCCGGTCTACGGCCCGCGCGACGAAGATTTCCTGGAATACTTCAAGCTCGTCCGGAAAGGCCTGATCACCTCGTTCGGCATGAGAAAAAGGCCGCTCAGCGTCTGTTACATTGATGACCTCGTCCGAGCGATGGACATCTGCGGCCGGGAAGACATCGCCAGCGGGGAAATTTTCAATATCGCCCACCCGCGCCCATCCTGCTGGGAGGAAATCGGGCGGACGGCCGCCGGCGTGCTCGGGAAAACGAGCGTTCACATCAAGATCCCCCTGCCCATTGTCCGCCTGGCCGCCGCGGGATCGGACCTTTTCCAGGCCGGACGCGGCAAGCCCAGCGTCATCACCCTCAGCAAATACCTGGACGCCAAGCCGGAGGGCTGGGTCGCCGATACCCGGAAAGCCGAGGATGGGATCGGATTCGTCGCCCAATTCGGCCTTGAAGACGGCCTCAGGGAAACACTGCGGTGGTATGTCGGGAACGGCTGGCTATGAACGGCCGGACCGGGACGCGGCGGGTTGCTTTTTCCTGAAAACGCTCTGCCGGGTCGAAAAGGACACGGAGAACTTGGAATTGCTCTTGTAACACCAGCCCTCTTTCTGGGAACGGGCGAAGTACTTGACCTTGCCCTCGAGTATGTGGCTTCCTGGTTTAGCGTCCGGGCTCACGGTGAAAGGGAGTTCGAGAGGCGCTTTCAGATTCAAATATCTCTCGTTGCCCTCCTCCAGGACCTCGACCCCCAGATCCGAAGCCGTGAAAAAATCCTTGGGAAAAACCAGTTCCGGTATGGGAGTGAATTCGATAGTCAACGAGGGTTGGGAACTGAGACGGATCCCCGGCTGTATGCCGAGCTTCAGGACAACCTTTCCCCCTTCGCCCCGGGACAGCCGCCTGGGCGAAATCGAGCTCTCGATCTTCAGCAGTTCGGCGTTCTGGCCCGCGGCGGAAGAGAGAAACAGGAAGGCCAGGCAGAGAAGGCCCGCCGGATAAACGGACCGGATTGGGAAGAGCGCGCGATTGGCCATCGTCCCGCATGTTACTACCCTCTCCGCGTTTTCGTCAAGACCGGGAAAAGGCCGAGAAATCAGAATTAAAAATCGTCTTTATTTTTCAAGCATCATCCATTATAATACCCGCTCTTGAAATGAAGAATCGAGCCATAATCACGGGTATCGGTCATTACGTCCCCCCCCGGATCGTCACCAATCACGATCTCGAAAAACTGATGGACACGTCGGACGAATGGATCCGCCAGAGATCGGGCATCGCCGAAAGGCGGCATGTCGAGCCTGGCGTCGGGACCTCGGACCTGGGCTATGAAGCCGCCCTCAGGGCGATCGAGGACGCCGGGGTCAGCCCGTCCGATATCGAGTTCATCATCGCCTCGACGCTTTCGCCCGATCACTATTTTCCGGGGATCGGAGTCCTCATCCAGGCCAAGCTGGGGATTCCCGCCATCGGCGCACTCGACATCCGGAACCAGTGCAGCGGATTCATCTACGCCCTGTCTGCGGCCGACCAGTATATCCGGGCGGGCACATACAAGAGAATCCTCGTCATCGCCGCCGAAGTCCAGTCGTCCAACCTGGATTATTCCGATGAGGGACGGGACATGGCCGTCCTCTTCGGGGACGGCGCCGGCGCCGTCATCGTGGAACCCAATCCGGAGGGCGACGAACGCGGCATCCTCTCGACCCACCTCTTCTCCGACGGACGGTTCGCTTCCGACCTCTGGATGGAAAAGCCGAGCTCGCGGGATAAACCGACCTTCCAGACCGATTATTTTACGGCTGGAAAATTCTTTCCCCATATGGACGGCCGTAACGTTTTCCGGAACGCCATCGACAAGATGCCCGAAGCCCTGAAAACCGCCCTGGCGCATAACGGCCTGACCGTGCAGGACATCGCCTGGCTCATACCCCACCAGGCCAATGACCGGATCTCCCAGATGGTGGCCCACAATCTGAAAATTCCCGTCGATAAGGTGATCCGGAATATCGACCGTTACGGGAACACCACATCGGCCTCGATCCCCATCGCCCTCGACGAGTCCGTCAAGCAGGGGAAAATCAAGGCCGGGGATCTCGTCGCCATCGCGGCGTTCGGCTCGGGATATACCTGGGGATCGGCCTTGATACGCTGGTAGAAGCTTGTGAGAATTCCGGCAAGCGCCGGGAGACCCCGGAGGGAGCCCCCGCCGTCAACGGCGGGCCGCCGGAGGCTCGAATAAAAACGCTTATAAAAATATTGTATATTGGCCGGAAGATATGTTAGGATTTTTTCTGCAAAAAAAGGATGCCATGAACGGATTGAGGCTGTTCAGACACCTAAAACCCGCCGGTCAGAGGAGGAATATATGAAGAAAAAAGCTATCTTGGTTATGGCTCTTGCCTTCGCGTTTTCGTCTTTTGGCGCAATCTTCGCCCAGAACGCCGAGGACGCCAAATTCCAGAAAATCCTGGATAACTTCCTGGATGAGTACTGGAAATTCTATCCGACCGCCGGTACGGTGATGGGATTCGCGAAATACGGCGACCGGCTCGAAGACCTCGGCTCCAAGGCTATCGAGGCCCGCCATGATCGGCTTGACACCTTCAACCAGGAACTGGTGACCAAGGTTGACAAGTCGAAGCTTTCGGCGGACGCGCAGATCGATCACGAGATGCTCATGGACGCCCTGGACCTGGAGTTCGTCAAGTTCGAAAACCTTCTGCCCTGGGAAAGCAATCCGATATTTTACAATGACATCCTCGTCAACGCCCTTCGTAGCCTGTTGATCAAGGATGGCCAGCCCCTCGACGCCCGCGTCAAGAGCGCCACGGAAAGAGCCAAGGCAATCCCCGGCCTGCTCAAGCAGGCCAAGGCGAACCTGAAAACCCCGCCTCAGATTTACACGGAGACCGCCGTCAAGCAGTTCCCCGCCATCCTGGAAATTTATAAAACCGAAATCCCCGAGCTGGCCGGCGCCGCCGCCTCCAAGGCCGCCCTGCAGGCCGAGCTGGCCAAGGCCGTCACGGCCCTCGAGGATTATCAGAGGTTCCTCCAGAACGAGCTCCTGCCCAAGTCATCGGGCCTTTTCCGGCTGGGCGATCAGGTCCACCTCCGTCTCCTGAGACTGACCACGCAGGGCAATCTGCCCATGGACGAGCTGGTGGCCAGGGCCACGGCCGATGTCAAGAACATCCGGCGAGAAATGTTCCTCGTCTGCATTCCCTTCTACAAGGTCATGTACCCCAATATCAACCTCGAGCAGCTGACGACCCAGAGGGGAGAAGAAGAGGTCCGGAACATCGTCATCAAGGGAGTCTTCGACAAAATCAAGAATTATCACCCCTCCAAGGAACAATACATCGACCAGATCAAAGCCTCCGTCGACAGCGTTAGAAACTACCTCAAGATGACGGACATCATCCCCAACCCGGAACAGCAACTTGCCGTCGAGTCCATGCCCGCCGCTTCCCGCGGAGTCTCCTCGATCCGTTTCGTCACTCCGGGGGCTTATGAGTCCGACGGCGCCTACGCCTTCCAGATCCAGCCCGTCCCGGATGACTGGTCGCCCGACCAGGTGACATCCTACCTCGAAGAATACACGCATTTTTATACCCCCTTCCTGGTTGTTCAAAGAATCTATCCCGGTGCCTTCGTGCCCACGGCCCTCGCCAGGAAATCCGGTACCCTGGTCAGCAAATTGTTCAGCAACCAGGCCCTGATCAACGGCTGGCCGATCTATACGGAAGAAATGCTGATCAACGCCGGCTTCGGGGAATATGACCTGCGGATGCGCCTCAACCAGCTGAAGCTGATGCTCAAGACGGTCATGGATTTTCAGCTCGAGCTCAATATCCATCAGGGAACCATGACCCAGGAGCAGGCCGTCAAGTACATGATGGGAAGCGGTTTCCAAACCCAGGCCGAGGCCGAAAGAAAATGGAATCACATTTTTCTCAATCCCGGCGACGCCGCCTATCCCTATATCGGCTATCAGGAGATCCTGGATCTGGCCAAGGAATACAAGAAGCTGAAGGGCGACGCGTTTTCTGAAAAGGAATTCCTCCAGAAGATCGTCAGCTTCGGCGCCATTTCGCTCCGCCAGCTCAAGGTCAAGCTCGCGCAGTGAGGGCCTAGCGGAAAAAAACGAAATAAGGCGGGCGGAGCCGGAGAGTTCTCCCGCCTTATTTTTTTGCCCGGTCGAGAACGCCCCGCGGCCGGGCCGGGACGCGTTTTCGGCCCCGGAACGGGGCGCTTCAGACCGAAGGACTTTGCGGACGGCGATCATGACGACTTCAAATGAAATGCCTGATCAGGGCGCGGGATTGGTCGATTCGCACGCTCACCTGGACATGGAAGAGTTCGGACAGGACCGGACCGAGGTCGTTGAGAGAGCCCTCCGGGCAGGCCTCAGGGCCATCCTCTGCCCTTCCGAACTGACGCAGGAATCGAGTTTCCCCATCATCCGGGGGCTGAGGCAAAAATATTCCTGCATCATCGCCGCGGCCGGCGTCCATCCCCACCGCGCCGCGCAGATCAAGGCCGCCGTCATCGACGGGCTTCGCGATCTCGCCGCCCTCCGGGAAATTGCGGCCGTCGGCGAGATCGGCCTCGACTTTCATTACGATTTTTCCTCTCCCGCCGAACAGCACCGGGCCTTCCGCGAACAGCTCGGCCTGGCCCAGCAGCTGGGACTCCCGGCCATCATCCACAGCCGCAACGCCGGGCAGGAAGTCATCCGGGCCGTCCGGGAAGAAAAATTCAGCAGGCGGGGCATCCTGCACTGTTTCACGGAAGACTGGGACGTCGCCAAGGAAATGATGGATCACGGCTTTTTCATCTCCTTCTCGGGGATCCTGACCTTTCCCAAGGCGCAGGAACTCCGGGAAACGGCGAAAAGAATCCCGCTCGACAGGCTTCTCGTCGAAACCGATTCTCCCTTTCTGGCGCCTGTCCCCCATCGAGGCCGGAAGAGGAACGAGCCCGCTTTCGTCGTCGAAACGGCGCTCGTCCTGGCGGAGCTGAAAGCCGTGTCCCTCATCGAGCTGGCCGAGGCGACGACGCGCGGTTTCTTCTCCCTTTTTCCATTTGAAAAAAGCACCCGTCAATGCTAAGATAGCTCGCGCCATGGCCCAGGAACATTCGTTCGACATCGTCTCGCGGTTGAACCTCCAGGAAGTCGCCAACGCCGTCAACATCACGCTGAAAGAGATACTGAACCGCTTTGATTTCAAGCACAGCCGGGCTCAAATCGTCCTGGAGCCGGACAAGCTCACCCTGATCGCCGAGGACGACATCAAGCTCCGGAACCTCAAACAAGCGCTCGAGGAGAAGCTCGTCAGGCGCAAAGTCCCGCTGAAAGCCCTGAATTATCAGAAAATCGCCGATGGAGCCGATCGAACCGTCAAGCAGGAAGTGCATTTCCAAATCGGCATCCCCATCGAGAAGGCGCGCGAAATCGTCAAGCTCATCAAGAAAGAACAATTCAAGGCCCAAGCGGCCATCCAGGGCGACGAAATCCGGGTTTCTTCCGCGAAAATCGATGTCCTCCAGGAAATCATCGCCTATCTCAAATCGCTCGACCTGGGTTTGAACATGCAATTCACAAACTACCGATGACGACCGCCAATATCGACCATCCCCATAAGACGGCCGCGGTCCGGCCGGTGAGCATCGCCGAGATTTACGGGCCGATCGAAGCCGACATGGCCAGCGTCGAGGAGAACCTCCGGCTCTGGTCTCAATCATCCAATCCCCTGATCGCGGAGGTCAGCCGCTACGTTTTTCGCAAAAGCGGCAAACGAATCCGGCCGGCCCTCGTCCTGCTCGCGGCCAAGCTGGCCGGATACGAGGGAAATGAGGGTGTCTATTTATCCACCTTGGTCGAGATCATTCATACGGCCAGCCTGATCCACGACGACATCATCGACAACACGCGCCTCCGCCGGGGCGAGGAATCCGTGCATTCGAAATGGGGTCCCAACATCACCGTTCTGCTCGGCGATTATCTCTATATCAAATCGATCAGTCTCTCCCTGGAATCCAAACACGCCGACATCATCCGCGTTCTGTCGGACATCTCCATGCAAATGATCGAGGGCGAACTCATCGAATACTATCACAGCGGCAATCTGAGCCTGGCGGAAAGCGAATACCTGGACATCATCAGGAAAAAAACCGCTTCCCTCTTTTCCGCCTCTTGCGAGATCGGAGCCATCCTTGCCAAGGCGTCGTCGCGGCAGCGCAATCTTCTCGTGGAATACGGGGACAATCTGGGCATGTCCTTCCAGATCATCGACGACCTCCTGGACTTCACGGGGAATGAAGGGCTTCTGGGAAAGCCCGTCCTTTCGGATTTTCGCGAAGGCCGCATCACGCTTCCGCTGATCCACGCGCTGGATAACGACGGGCGGGTCCATCGGGACAGGCTGTCCGAGTTCGTCCAAACGAAAAACCTGGGAGACGAGGCGCGCCGGGTGATCCTGGAGGTCGTCACGGCCACCGGGGCCCTGGACTACGCCTTCAATAGGGCCCGGGAATATGCCTCCAGGTCGCAAGAGATCCTGACGAATTTCCCGGAATCACCCTTCCGGAATTCGCTGCTCGGACTCTCGGACTTTGTTTTGAACCGGGACCAGTGAACGCGGCCCGGCGAAGCCGGCCGCCCGCGTCTTGCCTCCTGACAGAAAGGGAGACCCGATGATCGAAATCGAAGTCAAAATCAAGATCGGCGACGCGAAAGCCGTCCGCGAAAAGCTCCTGGCCTGGGGGGCATGCATCCGGAAGGAACGCTTTTACGAAGAGAACACGCTTTATGATTTCCCCGACGGGGCTCTCTATAAGAAGAAACAGGCCTTAAGATTCCGTGTGATCGATAAGAAAGCCTTCGTCACCTTCAAAGGCAGCCCGCAGAAATCCAGGTCGTTCAAGATCCGCGAAGAATTCGAATCCGAAGTCCGGAACGGCCCCCAGTTTAAAAAACTCCTGAAGGCCATCGGGTTGAAGCCGGTTTTCGAATACCGGAAACACCGGACGTTCCTCGCCAAGGGACCCCTCAGGATCTGCCTCGATGAAACGCGGGTCGGGAACTACATCGAACTCGAGGGAAAAAGAAGCGATATCACCCGCGCCGCCAAAGCCCTGGGTTTTTCCCGGCGGGATTTCATCACGCTTGATTATGTTGAGCTTTTCCGCCGGGCCGAAAACGCGTCTCCGGCGGAATAAGAAGCGGCCTTCGATTATTCGTCCTTGTCTTCGTCGATGCCGTCATCCAGGTCTTTGCCCAACACACCGTCGTCCTCTTCTTCGGAGTCGGCGGGGAATTCCTCCTCCGCTTCCTCCTCGTCGACGGGGGCCTTCTCGCCGCCGACGTCTTCGGCTTCGCCGGCTTCTTCGGCGAGTTCTTCGCCCATAAAGACCCGTTCTTCGCGCTCCGGCGCCTCGTCCTTCACGGTCGGCAGGATCTCGAACTCAATGACTCCCTGCCCCACCTCGGACTGGGCGATGCGGATGGGATTCTTGGATTTGGATTTTATTTTCGGCTTGGCTCCCTTGAGAAGCTCCTTGGCTCTCTTGGAGGCCAAAATGACGAATCTGAACTTGCTGTCAATATTGCCGTGGATGTTCAACGACCTTCGTCTCCTTAGTCAAAAAATTCCCTGGAAAGTCAATTAGATTATCAAAAAAAAGGGAAAATTTCAATAAAAACTCTTTTCAGGCGGACGAGGAGTGTGCTAAGCTTCCGACCAGGGTATGGAAAAGACAGTCTGGGCGGTCGGAGGAGGAAAGGGCGGCACAGGCAAAAGCTTTGTCTCCTGCAGCCTGGGGCTGGCCCTGGCCTCCCGCGGAAGCGACGTCCTGCTGATGGATGTCGATCTCGGCGCCCCCAATCTCCATACCCTCCTCGGAGCCGGTGAATTCCATCCGGACCTGGGCGATTTCCTGATCAATAAAATACCGAGCCTGAATGACGCCGCCCGGCCGACCGGCTTCAGCGGATTGAAGCTCATCCGGGGGACAGACAACATCCTCTTCGTCTCCAATATCAACCATTACAAGAAATTGAAAATCCTCAGGCAGATCAAGATGCTGGAGGCGCAAAGGACCATCCTGGACATCGGGACCGGCAGCTCATTCAATTCCCTGGACTTCTTCATCTCCGCCAATCCCGGGATTCTGGTCATCACGCCGGAGCCCACGGCCATCGAGAACGGCTATTACTTCCTCAAGTCCTGCATCATGCGCATCCTCAAATTGTACATGGAGCATTACAAAATCCAGAGCCTGCTCCAGAAATTGATGGAGCAGATCGAGAAGAATTCGCATTCGCTGTACGGTTTTTTCCAGAATCTGGTCGACTCCGACAAGACCTACGGCCATGTCCTCTACCGCGCCCTAAAGAATTTCAGGCCCTGCCTTGTCGTCAACAAGACCCGGACGGAAAAGGACGACATCCTCGGACAATCCATCGCCGACGTTGTCAAAAGATACCTGATCATCGACCTTCATTACCTGGGCGCCATCCCCTATGACAGCCGCGTCCACTGGTCCTTCCAGAAGATGACGCCGTTTTTCGTCGAGCACCCGCAATCCGAAGCCGCCCAGGCGATCAAGGGCATCGCCGAGCGGTTGCTGGGCTGGGACAGCGTCCCGCGGCCCGCCGCCGTCGATTCAAGCGTCGAGACATGAATCTCAAAAAAATCGAGGACCTGAATTTTTACGACCTTCTCGGCCTGGAGACGACCGCCGATCCGGCGGACGTACGGAAAGCCTATCTCCAATCCGTGGCCACCTATCAGCCGGGATCCCTAGCTTCCTACGGCCTCGTCCGGGAAGAAGAGCGGCGGGTTATCCTGAGAAAAATCGAAGAAGCCTATCAGACGCTCATCGACCCCGAAAAACGGGAGGCGTATGACGAGCGGCTCCGGGCAAGGGGGGAATTGAGTTCCCTGGCTCCGTTCCGCCGCTCCACGGACAAGGTGGAAATCCAAGACGCGGCCCCCAGGAAGGACTTGAGATCGTTCGTGCGAAGGCTTTTCGGCCGCGATCGAAGAAACGACGGGGAGAATATTCCCGGCGATGCCGAACGCAAGCCGCCGAACCTCATAAGGGGAGACCTCCTCCGCGGAGTTCGGCTGACGCGGGGCATAAGCCTGGACGATGTCGCCGCGGCCACAAAGATCAACGTCGCCTCCCTTCAGGCGCTCGAAGAAGAAAACTATGAAGCGCTCCTGGAGGGGCTGGACTATGCCGATCTTCTCAGGTCCTATGCCCGTTATCTGGGCCTCGACATCAGGACTCCGGAAAGATGAAAAAGCTCCCAGCCCGGCCGTCCGCTATTCCTTGACGCCCGCGGATTGTTTCTTTTTCCAGGCGATCTTGGTCATGAGGCACGCTGCCAGGATGATCGCCAGAAAAAGCAACCTGGCCGCCCACAGATAAGGATGACGCTCGGCGGGCTCGCCTATCATCAAGAATTTTTTGACGGCGTCCTGGCAGGTCCAGACCACGAGGATGACCAGGATGTAGACCGGGGTTATGTATTTCATGATAAACCTGAAGATGCGCGGAATCCGAAAGTCGGCCCCCTTGTGCATCTCCTCCCAACCGCGCTTGATACCGAAAATCCAGGAAAAAACGATGACCTCCAGCGCGCCAAAAAGAACGATGCCCAGAGTCCCCGCCCAGAAATCGAGTTCATCGAGGACGCCGAACTTGAAGAAAAAGACGACGAACAGGATGCAGGCGGTCAACAGCAGAAAGATCGCGCGGACGGCTCTTTTGCGCGTCAGATTGAATTCGTCCACCAGGAAGGCGACGAGCGGCTGGAGAAAGGCCACGGAAGTCGTGACGCCGGCGATGAAAAGGAGTCCGAACCACATGGCGCCGAAGAGGTGACCGAGGGGGATCTTCTGGAAAATGATTGGGAGCGAGACGAAACCCAGGTCGAAGGCACCCCCCTTGGCGATCACCTGGGCCCGGGCGACGCCGAAAAAGGCGACGGCCACGGGTATGGCGATCGTCCCGCCCAAAATCACTTCAGCGAGTTCGTTGACCGACGAAGTGGCCAGTCCGTTGAGGGTGATGTCTTCCTTCTCCCGGACATAGGAAGCATACGTGTGGATCATGCCCTGGCCTAGGCTCAAAGTGAAAAAGACCTGTCCGGCCGCCACCAACCAGACCGACGCTTCGCTGAGGCGGCTGAGGTCCGGATTCCAGATAAAACCCATGCCGCTGGCGATATTCCAATCCGGGTGGGCCGGGTCCGGCGTCCCCAGCGTCAGGACGCGGATGACCAGGGCGATCCCGACAATGAAGAGCAGCGGCATGCCGTAGCGGGCCAGGACCTCGATCCCCTTGGAGATGCCCCGGCTCAGGAACAGGTAATTCAACCCGAGGCAGATCGCCAGAAATATGAGGGCGGGGATGATCGACGAAAAATACTCGTTGCGCTCGACGCCCTGAAATCCTCTCAGGAACGCGGCCATGGCATCCTGGTTGGGGTGGCCGAAATAGCGTCCGGTCGCGGAAAACCAGGTATAGCCCAGCGTCCAGGCCATGACGAAAAGGTAATAGACGGCGATCCCGAAAGGAATGAAAATGCCGAAAGCCCCGATGTACTTGGAAACGGGATGCTTCCACATGACGTGAAACATCCCCGGCGTTGAGCCGTGGCCGTGCGCGCCGCCATGGCGGCCGATCGTCCATTCGACCCACATCATGGGAATCCCCATGAGAAAGAGAGCGCAGAAATACGGGATGAGGAAGGCGCCGCCGCCGTTCGAAGCCGCCTTGGCGGGATAACGCAGGAAATTGCCGAGGCCGATGGCGTTCCCGGCCATCGCCAGGACGAGACCTATCCGCGTCGCCCAGCGCTCGCGGCCGGCGTCTCCGGCAGCGATATCCCGCGGCTTCCTTTTCTTTCCGAAAAGAACCCGGGCCATGCAATACAGGCTGAGCCCGAGAATCAGTCCCCAACCGAGAACGAGGGACACCCACCCCCAAGCCGAAAGCCCTTGATTCATGAAACCCTCCCGCCGCCGATACCCGATCCCCGCCGATGATCAACGGCGGAACGGGCATGAACGGCACGGTGCGCTCGAGATATCTTCGTTCCAAGCGTTCGACGAAAAAAAGCTTATAGCACAGGACATCCCCCGTGTCAAAAAACGCGGCGGGACGATTGACGGCCCGACGGAAAGACCCATGAGGCGGGGCGCGGCCGTGTAAGCGGGCTCAATAATCCTTGCTGAGATCGTCCGGCGTATCGAATTCGCCGTCCGGTCCGGCCGAGGTCAGGCGAAAGCCCGACTCCGAGAGCTTCTCGTACTTGATACCCCTTCCCCACCCGTCCGAAAGTCCCGCGGCCAGGGGACGCCCCCTCTGCAGGTCTTTCAGACCGTCCGGCAATCCGCCCTGGCCGGCCATGTAGCCCATGATGTCTTTCGCCAGGAGATCCATGCTGACCACGCTCAGGTCGGTTTTCATCCGCTGGTATTTATCGATCTCCGTCTCCAGCATGCCTTTATCGCCGACTTTGACGAAATAAACCGCGAAAACGATGACCATGACCAGCAGCAGAATGATGAGAAAGCCCCTGATCTTCATGATATCCTCCCCGGCGCCTCGCTCCCCCGCGCGTAAGCCACGATTTTCGATGCGATCTGGCCGACGAGGGCGTCCGGCACTCCATCGGGATGTTTCGAACTCAGTCTCATGTCGCAGTACTCGTTGACATAATCGATGACGACGTGCCTGCCCTGTCCGTCCCGGACGATTTCCGTCGAAAAAAAGCGGAGGCGGCAGACCCGGGCGATTTTCTGAACGATCTCAAACAACGGCTCGAGCGCGTAGGCCTCGACCTCTTCGGGATGGAGTTCGGCGTAGACGTGGGTCAGGTCGTTCCACCATGCGCAGCGGATGAGACCCAGGACATAAAATCCGCGAAACCAGAACCGTTTTCCGTCGGCCTCGAACGGATGGACTTTCCGCTGGACGAGATACTTGTCGGCCGGATAATGCCGTCGGGCGCTGAGCACGTCTCCCACGGTCTCGGCGTTATCGACAACGCCCACGCTTCCGCCCGTCGTGTTGGCGGGCTTGATGACGAACGGCCGGCCGAGCGGAGCCAGTTCGCCCTCGGAGAGCGGCAGGTCCCGGAAATCGTCGAAGGGCGGCAAGATGACCGTGAAGGGGGTCTCGAGCCCGTTGGCGATGAACTCGAGGTGCATCGTCGCCTTGTCGGAAGCCCATCGTACCTTTTCGAGCGGTTCGATGATATCGGCCGTGGACCGGATCACGAATTCCTGGAGCTCGGCGAAGGCCCGGGAGGTCGCGGAGGCCCGATCGACATAGAAGCGAAAGGCCGTCTCTCCGGCGCGGAGTTTTTCGAGGGTCTCGGACAGGTTTTCGGGCCAGATCACAAGGGATGTCAGTCCGTGGAGCCGGGCTTCGCGTTCCAGGATGGCGACGAAGTCCCGGTCGTACTCCCAGTCCACGCCGATGGCCAGGTCGATGATCCTTTTCGTTTCCATTTCGCCGGACGGAACTTCCTCCTTCCCGCGGAATTTCGATGGGTATTCAGGAAAGCGCCTGTCTGAGGGTCGTGCCTATCTCGGCCGGGCTCAGGGCGACATGGACTCCGGCGGCCCGGAGCGATTCCATTTTCTCCGCGGCCGTCCCTTTGCCTCCGGCGATGATCGCGCCCGCATGTCCCATCCTCCGGCCGGGAGGCGCCGTCTGTCCGGCGATGAATCCCACGACCGGCTTGGGGAACTCCCTGCGGATGAAATCAGCGGCCTCCTCTTCGGCGGTGCCGCCGATTTCCCCGATCATGATCACCGCCTCCGTGTCCGGGTCGTCCCTGAACAGCTTGAGCAGCTCGATATATTTCAGGCCGACGATCGGGTCCCCCCCGATGCCGACGGCCGTTGACTGGCCGAATCCCTGCTTCGTCACCTGCTCGACGGCCTCATAGGTCAGAGTGCCCGATCTGGAGATGATCCCGACCGTGCCCGGCGCGTGGATGGGGCCGGGCATGATTCCGATCTTGCACTGGCCGGGAGAGATGATCCCCGGCGTGTTCGGCCCGATGAGCGAAGAGGCTCGCCCCCGGAGAAACGCCTTGACCTTGATCATATCCAAGGTGGGAATTCCCTCCGTGATGCAGACGATAACCCTCACGCCCGCGTCGGCCGCCTCCATGATCGCGTCGGCGGCCGCGGACGGGGGAACGAAGATGGCGGACGCATCCGCCCCTTCGGCCCGGACCGCTTCCGCGACGGTATTGAAGACCGGAACGCCGAGGTGCTTCATGCCGCCCTTGGCCGGAGTCACGCCGGCCACCACCCGCGTCCCGTATTCCTGCATGCGCTGGGTATGAAAAGTCCCTTCGCCGCCGGTGATGCCCTGGATGACCACCCGCGTGCCGTTGTCGACCAGTATGCTCATCGTCTCCTCCCGTCCCTAGTTCACGGCCGCGACGACTTTTTCCGCGGCTTCCTTCATGCCGTCGGCGGCTTGAAAAGCGAGGCCCGATTCCGCGAGGATCTTCTTCCCCAGGTCGACGTTCGTCCCTTCCAGCCGGACCACCACCGGTATCTTCGTCCTCATCTCGCGGGCTGCCTTGACGACTCCGTTGGCGATGAGGTCGCAGCGGACAATGCCGCCGAAGATATTGATCAGGGCGGCCTTGACGTCCTTGTCCGAAACCAGGATTCTGAACGCGTTGGCCACGGCGTCTTCGGTCACCCCGCCGCCGACATCCAGGAAATTGGCCGGCCGGCCGCCGGCATACTTGATGATGTCCATCGTGGCCATGGCCAAACCGGCGCCGTTGACCATGCAGCCCACGTTGCCGTCCAGCTTGACATAATTCAGATTGTATTTCGAGGCCTCCACTTCCAAGGGGGACTCCTCGCCGAGATCCCTCATGGCCAGGATGTCCGGGTGCCGGAAAAGAGCGTTGTCATCGATGTTGATCTTGGCGTCGAGCGCGACGACATCGCCGGCGCGCGTGATGACCAGGGGATTGATTTCCGCGAGGGAAGCGTCCGCTCCCTCGAACGCGCGATAAAGCCCGGCGATGAATTTCAGCCCCTGCTTGTAGGTCTCCCCCCTCAGTCCGAGACGGAAGGCGAGTTTCCGCGCTTGAAAGCCGAGGAGCCCGTTCCAGGGCGGAACATATTCCTTGAAAATCAATTCGGGGCGCTCGGCGGCGACCTTCTCGATTTCGACCCCGCCTTCCGTGGAAGCCATGATGACGGCCGCTTCGCTCGCCCTGTCGACGACGACGCCGAGATAGAGTTCCCGGTCCGCCGCCAGGGCTTCCTCCACCAGGAGTTTTCTGACCGTTTTTCCCTCGGCGCCGGTTTGATGCGTCACCAGAGTCATGCCGATCATCTCACGGGCACGGCGCTCGGCCTCTTGGGGCGTATCCGCGAGCCTGATGCCGCCGCCCTTGCCCCGGCCTCCGGCGTGCACCTGCGCTTTCAACACCACCGGGGATCCGATGCCCTCAGCGACGGCCCGGGCCGCCTCGGGGGTTTCGGCGATATCTCCCCGGGGGATCCTCACCCCATAGGTTCCGAGAATACGTTTCGCTTGATACTCGTGGATCTTCATGCGCGTTCTCCTTCCTTCCAATCGGCCTGGGGAAACAGCCTGACGCCGGGTCCCTCATTCATCGAATTCCCGTTCCCGGGGACTCCGCTCAGGATGGCGTGCGGCGCAACTCAACCCCCCTCCCGAGGACGGCCCGGAGGCAAAAGGCGGAATCACGGAAGACGAACGTCGCGACGGCCGCGCCCGTCTTTCAAGAGTCGCCGCCCTCGTTCCGCACCCTGTCCGCCTTCTCGATAGCCCGCGCGACCATGCTCCGAAGCTCCGTGGGAAGGAAGGGCTTCGGCAAATAGTCGAACGCTCCCATCTGCATCGACTGGACCGTCGTCTTCATGGTGGGGTAGCCGGTGATCATGATGACCTGGGCCGAGAAATTCTTGGCCTTCAGCGACTTGAGCAGATCCAAACCGCTCTGGCCCGGCATCATCAGGTCGACCACGATGACATCATATTCCTTTTCATCCTCTTTCCGCAGGGCTTCCTCTCCGCTGATCGCCGTGTCGATTTCGAGCGCGTCCGAAAGCAACGCTTTCCGGATGCTCCGGCAGACGGTCATTTCGTCATCGACAATGAGAATTCTCCTTTTCGCCGGTTCCGTCATGGTCGATTCTCCTCGTCGGACTTTTCCTCGGCTTGCGGGACCAGGGGCAATTTTACTATGAAAACCGAGCCGTGTCCAACCTCGCTCTCGACATCGATTTCGCCGTCAAAACGGCGGACGATGCCGTAGCTCACGGCCAGCCCGAGGCCGGTGCCGAAGGATTTGGTCGTGAAAAAAGGATCGAAGATCTTGGGGACGTTTTCCTTGGGAATCCCCGAACCCGTGTCGGCGACAACAATCTCAACGCGCGACCCGTCCCCGCCGAGGCGGCTCGAGATCTTCAGCACGCCGCCCTCCGGCATGGCCTCGCAGGCGTTGAGAATCAGGTTCGAAACGACCTGCTGCATCTTGTTCGTGTCCAGCTCGATCGCCGGAAGCGACTCGTCGAGGTTTTTAACGATCCTGATATTCCGGACCGAAGCCTGCATCTCGAACATCTGAACCGCCCGTTCGATGATCGCGTTGACGTCGGCGCTTGCCGTCAGCGAGGGCGTTTGGCGGGAAAATTCCAGAAGGCCTTTGACGATCCCGGCGCAGCGGGACGTTTCCTCGGCGATGAGAGTCAGGTTTTCACGATAGGGATACTCCGGCGGCGCGCTCTCCAGCAGGAGATGCGTGTTGATCAGGATCGATGTCAGCGGATTGTTGATCTCATGGGCGACGCCCGCCGCCATTTTCCCCAGCGATCCCAATTTCGCGGACTGGATGAGGGCGTCCTGGGTTTCGCGGAGTTCGCGCGTCCGCTCGTCCACCCGCTTTTCCAGCATCTGCCCCCACTGCGTGAGGCTCTCGTTGGCTTTTTGCAGATCCTCGGTCATCCGGTTGAAGGCTCCGGCCAACCGCCCGATTTCGTCTTTTGAATCGATCATCACCCGGTGATTCAGATCCTGCCTGGCGATTTTATCCGCGGCCAGGGCCATGTCGCGCAGAGGATGGGTGATGCTCTTGGCGATGAAGGACAGAAGGGCCAGGAGGAAAAGCGCGCACAGGCCCGCCAGCACGGCGAACGTGCCCATCAGCTTGTTGCGCAGGTCGACGTAAGGCTTTTCCAGCATGCCGACATAAAGCATGCCGATGATCCGGCCGTCGATATCGCCGATGGGCTCGTAGGCGCTGATGTACCATTCATTGACGACGAAGGCCCGTCCCACCCAATGCCCCCCGTCGCGCAGCACGGCTTGATTGACTTCACGGGAAACGCGCGTGCCGATGGCCCGCTCGCCCAGGGCGTCAAAGACGTTCGTGGCGATGCGCAAGTCTCCTTGAAAGATCGTCGCCGTGCCGATATCCTTGCCCCTGTATTTCTCACCCTTGAAAACGATATCCTTGACCTGGTCGACAAGGTCATAGTTCCGGTTGAACAGAACGCCGCCGTAAAGGACGCCGAGAATCCGGCCGTCTTCGATGACCGGCGACGCGGCCTTGAGCATGATCCCGTTCTCTTCGTGATCTTCCGGCCGGTCGGCCGCCATGGGCGTCGGGATGAAGCTCAAGGAAGCCCGCTCGGCAAGGTCGGGGCCCTCTTTGAGCATTTCCGCGCGCGGGACAATCTGCGTCGCGGACACCGTTTCGCCGCGGAGGGCGCGCCGCACGAGGGGATCTCCGGATTGATCATCGCCGCGCGCTTCGGGGTGCCGGGTGCGCAGGACCACGCGGCCGCGCTCGTCCACAAGAGTGAGGATGTCGAGCTTGAAGTCCTCCCTGATGCCCGCGAGCTTGCGCTCAAGGCCGTCCGGCCGGCCGGTCCTGAAAGCATCCCGGATGAATTCCCGGGCGGCGCTGAGCCGGATGACGTCGCGGATATTGTTGGCTTTCTCGTTGTAAACCATCCATGCCGAGGCGAGGTCATGCCGCACCTTCGTCTGAGCGAGCGAGAAAATGGCCCTGTGCTCGAGCCGCGTGCCTATAACCAGGATGAGCAGCCCGCCGATGCTGATGACGGCCAGGAAGCTCAGGACGAGCTTCCGTCTGAGGGGGAAATCCAGGAAAGCGCGGATGATCCTTTTCTTCGGCATCAGTCGGCTGTCTTTCACTTTTTATCACCCGGAACGACGGGCTGTCAATATTTTTTCCGGAGGCCAGCCCTCTCCCGCGGAGGGGCATCCGCGGCCCGCTGTTTTCTTGACATCAATTGCCAAAGTCCCTATAGTTAAATTTCGCGAAAACCCGGGTTTCCATGAGGAGAGAATAACATTATGAAAGTCCTTGTCTTGAACAGCGGAAGCTCTTCCGTCAAGTTTCAGCTCATACGGATGGAGGACGAGAGCCTCCTGGCCAAAGGCATCGTTGAAAAAATCGGTTCCAGCGACGCCATCGTCACCTATCAGCCGAAGGGGAAAAACAAGATCCGGGAGATCCGCGAGGTCCTGAACCACAGCG
>Ga0228535_1001621_pt1 | contig 31275 bp, 20 predicted proteins | sample SJ1metagenome_FD_168457 | JGI IMG/M metagenome (GOLD analysis project Ga0228535, IMG submission 168457) | Enriched culture of PCE-dechlorinating microbial communities from Ithaca, New York, USA - SJ1 | ecosystem: Engineered > Modeled > Simulated communities (microbial... > Unclassified | place...
TCGAATTGCATCATCTAAAATCACGTTGAAAGTGATTCGTTGCATCATATAAAAATCACGTCCAAATATTTTCAGGTATAGGTCCATACTGACCGGAAGAACAATCCGGGAGGGAGATATGGGGCTGACGGCAAAGGAGAAGCGTTCTGCAATCAAAGTGACTGCTCTGAGGTATCAGAAAACGCCAAAGAAGCAGAAGGGAATCATTCTTGATGAATTTATTGCGCTGACTGAATATGACCGTGATTATGCCGCTTACGTATTGCGAACACATGGGAAGAAAGCGTTAATCGGTAAAACCAGGGTATTGAAGGCAGACATCAGCAAATCTTTCCGGAAGTCCAGAAACCGTATCTACAATGATCTGGTCATAACCTCGCTCATCACAATCTGGTATATCATGGACTGCATATGCGGAAAACGTCTCGCGCCAATGCTCAAGGATATAATCCCTGTGCTGGAAAAACACAATGAAATTCAACTTGATGAAGAAACAAGATCGAAACTGCTGAGCATCAGTTCAGCCACTATTGATCGTCTGCTGAAGTCAGAAAGGAAGAAGCACACTATCAAGGGACGTTCCCATACAAAACCCGGAACCCTGCTAAAAAGCCAGATACCCATAAGAACCTTTGCCCAGTGGGATGAGAAGAAGCCCGGTTTTGTAGAAATAGACCTTGTAGGGCACGATGGCGGCGATCCCAGCGGAGAGTTTGCCCAGACGCTCAATGTGACTGATATCTCCACAGGATGGACAGAGTCCCAGGCGGTCAAAAACAAAGCTCAACGCTGGGTGTTTGAAGCCATTACCGATATGCGCGCCAGATTCCCTTTTGCCATTTTAGGTATTGATTCCGACAATGGAGCCGAATTCATCAATAATAATCTCTACAGTTACTGCAAAGAAGAGAAGATAACCTTCACACGGTCTCGAAGTTCAAGAAAGAACGACAACTGCTTTATTGAGCAGAAGAACTATTCTGTTGTCAGAAGGGCGGTTGGCTATATGAGACATGACACGCCGGCGGAACTGGCGCTTCTTAACGAGCTTTACAGCGTCCTGCGACTTTACAGCAACTTCTTTCAGCCGGTAATGAAACTGATCGAGAAAAGCAGAGTCGGCAGTAAAGTGATAAGGAAATATGATAAGGCTCAAACACCTTATCAGCGCGTGCTTGTTTCACCGCATGCGTCCACGGAAATCAAAAAGCAGCTTCGATCCCAATATCGGAAACTGAATCCAGCTGAACTGAAACGCAAGATGGAAAACCTTCAGAAACGACTAATCAATGTCGCCTCAGATAAACAGAGAAAATCGCCAAAATGAAAAACATTTCGACGTGATTTTAGATGATGCAACCGATACCCATTTGGACGTGATTTTTATATGATGCAACGCGGTAATGTAAATAACGTATCTATTCTGACAGGATTGCAAGATGAGTCTGACAGCCGGATAGAGTATACTCTAACCGGACATTTGCCTTCTTACGTGAACAATATGAAAAGGGCCGTTTTTTTTTCCCGGCTACGGGATAGGTCTATAGATATTTTCAAAAGGTCATTTGATAATCACATTCTCAATAATCACCGTGCCGCCGCTTACTGTCAAACGGCCGTTTAGGATCGTGAATCCAGGATTTGAAGAATAATTGCATCCGTATCCTCCAGACAAAGTAACATTTGTTTCATTCTGCAACGCCAGATTTGCGCTGAATTCAAGAGCCATGATCAGAATCCTGTCATTGTCAGCCGCAACACTGTATGCGTTTTGTATTGTCGCATAATATGCGCCGTTAAGCCGTACAGACTGATTGCCGCAGTCAGTGACAACAATATAGCTGCTCCTTGTCATTGTCACGGGGTTGCCCGCCTCCGTGGCTGTCAGTGACACTGTATATGCGCCGGCGGTTCTGTATGTGTGAGAAGGATTCTCTGAAGAGCTACCCTCTCCGTCGCCAAAATTCCAGAGCCAAGATGAAGGATTGTTAATTGATAGATCGGTAAATCTCACTGTTAAAGGTAGTGAACCGATCAAAGGCGTTCCGCTGAAGTCCGTCAAACGATTGAATGTAGCCGTCACGGACTTGTTTGCATCCATTGTGACCGCGCAAGGGCTGGAATTGCCAAGACAATCGCCTGCCCACGATATAAACCGGGAATCGGAAGCCGCTGCAGCCATTATGCTTACATCGGTCCCGGGCGCATAGATTGCGGTTCCTGTCAGGCCATTCCATGCCAGAGCGCCCGAGTCAACGGTTACCGTTCCACTGCCTGTGCCAGTCCTGGTTATAGTGAGGAATGCGCTGTTATTCGCATATGATGTTCCACTCAGATTCACTGCCAGAAGAGGCGCGCCTGAGGCGTTTGAAGCTATCTGCAAGTCCGCTGTTTTGGCTGCAAGCGGTTCCTGGGACGTAAATACCAAGCCTATTACACATGTTGCTGCCGCCGCTATTGTCTGGCTGGAACAGGTGTCTGTCTGTTTTGTGAAGTCGGCGGCGTTTGTTCCCGTGATATCGACGCTTTCAATATCAAGCGCAACAGTACCGTTGTTCGTGATTGTCACTGTCCGAGACGCCGATGTCGTCCCTGTCACAACCTGTCCAAAATCAACTGAGGTCGGGTTGGATGAAATACCCGGAGCTCCGGCCGATATGCCTTTTATCAACCTGTTGCCCGAAAGGTCGTACTCGTATCGCACCGTTGCACCGTTGGAATAAACCGCATTCTTCAGTTCGCCTGTTTCGTAATAGTTATATGTAATCGTTTCAGCGTGAGCTGATGAATATAAACCGAACGCTAACACGCATAACAACAATGTAGCAACCATGCCGAATCGGAACCGATATCTTTCTTTCTCATATCTCATAATCGTCTCCTGTGCCGCGACACATATAATATTTTTGGGTCTGGATCACTCAGGCGCATGCGCCATTCCGCCATATTCCCCCCAATGGACTCTTGTCATGGAGGACTGTAAGGCTTGTTCCGTCCTATAGGCGTAATACCAAGTGAAGCTCCGCGCAAGCCAGACCCCAGTCCTCTATTCAAGGACGTGACCTTCTTATCTTATTTTTATTGCCCTTTTGTATTCTCCAAAATAATTATACTTGTCTTGCCATTAGTCTTTATGATTTTGAACATAACATTCCCCGTGCAACCCGCACCACTCCCGCCTGCCAAATACGGTGTATCAAACTGTAACTTATCACCTTTCCTCAGCTCTTCAAAGCCCGCAGGAACAACCCCATATTTTATTGACTTAACATTCTTGTATGAGCCAGGACTAATGCCAAACCTCCATATTGGATTCCTATAATCCCATTCGCCGTTTTCAGCTTGTCTATAAATGCCAAAATTATTTAGTGACACAGAAGATTCGAATATAGAAAATAAAGAAGATTTTTTTAGCGAAAATAATATATTCTCAGATTCATCAACAGATATCCCAATATCGAATTTATTAGAACAGCTGTGTAAACATATTGCACATGCAATAATAACAATCAGTAATGTTGATTTTGGGAGAGAATATAAAGTCATTTCAATTTTTTCCCGTAAATTACTATTTGGTAAATATCTACTGACTGACCTGATTCACGTCTGTAATAATAATCTTGGAATATTTGAGCCTGCTTTTCATAACTATACATATATATTGGCTTGTTTGGATCAAGCCGGTATTGATAGGCTGCCTCTCCACCTACCAATTCCAACGCAGGAAATATAAAACTATAAGTTGGTGTATTTTGATTTTGCCAAATATGACCGGCTTCGTGAACAAGCCAACTTCTATCTGCAAGACAGGCTTTTGAAAAGTCGTCTTTATATCCATTTGATGGAAATCGGATTATATTTCCAATAGTAACCGCACTATTATTAATATTCAAGAGACTGTTACTTCTAATATCAATAACATCGTAATTTATAGAATTGCCGAAAACAGAAAGCAGTAACGATCGTTCACCAATAGTTAATGGACGTAATCCAAACGGATCTCCATAATTCACAGGGTTATTAAGCGTGTATTTATAAAGATTTATCCCTCCTGCTTCCCCCAGGGGATCTCTTGTCATCCACTTTCCCAGGTCGGCGTTATAATACCGATACCCGACATTGGAAAGGCCTGTTTGCGGGTCGTATGCCTTTGTCGAGAACTGATACGGCTGTTCGAAGGTTCCCACCTGTTTCATTTTGACTCCGAAAGGATCATATGCATATGTGACCACCGGGACCTGAGTGGACGCGTTAAGCAATGCCGTCACATTCCCCTTTCCATCATATAGGTAATTATAATCGTTTCCGCCCTGTCTAAGGTTAAGCAGGCCGCCTATTCCGCCTCCATAGTTCAATCCCCATGTATATTCTCTTGTGACAACGTTGCTTGCGTTCCTCTCCTGTATCGGCAAGAAACCGGCCCTGACGTATCTTGTCGTTGTCTGAAGCTCTCCTCCCGCATATTTTCTCATTACAGCCGGCAGGCCATCGGCAGAGTAATCATATTCCGTTCTGTATAACACGCCTGCGCCAGTGTATTGGGCCGAGGTCAGTCTGTTTTCCGCGTCATAAACAAGCGTCATCTGATAGCCGTCAGGCGTAAACGCCGTGGTCATGTTCCCGTCATTGTCATAGGCATATGACCTGGCCGGATTTGTTGAGCTCTGCAGCTGGTTTACCAAGTTGCTTCCATAATTATATACGGTCTGCCCTGCCGTAAAGTTATCAATTTCGGTCCCGCCAGTGATTGTCTCGGAATTTCTAAGATCCGGATGTTTGGGGTTTGTATACGTGTAATCGTAGCGGCTGATTAAATCGTTGTTCGATTTCCTGTTGATTATCCCAGTCAGTTTCTTTAATTGATCATTGTATTCATATGTTGTATAGCTTCCGTTAGGTCTCGTCAGTTTCTGCACAAGTGGGCTTGCCGCTGTGTCGGTGACGTAATCGTATGTATATGAATTTGTGTCTGTCGCGCGTTTGATGGTCTTGAGCCTGCCTATGGAATCATATGTGTAGCCGACCGCTGTTCCAAGGAGAGGGGTCAAGGTCGTCAGCTGGTTCAAGGCATTGTAATCATAGGTTATCGTGTCTGATGCGTCCCAGGAATAGCGCGCGGCCTTCAGTCTGTCATTGGCGTCGTAGGTGTAAGAGATTGACCCTATGGCGGTCGTGCCGGATGAGGTCATCCTGTTATAGCCGTCATAGCCAAATGAGGCGCTTGGAGTTCCAGTAGGATAGGTTATCGATGTCAGGTTGTCGTTTTCGTCATATCCGTATGTAGCTGTTTGGCTTCTTGCGTTGATGACTGTTTTCAGCAGTCCGGCCGGATCGTATGTGTAGGAGATATACCTGTTGTCGGCATACGTCTTTTTGTTGAGCCTATTGTCGAGATCGTAGTCGAATGTAGTTACCTTATTGTTTGCGTCGGTGAAAGTGTGCAGGTTGCTGTTTGCGTCGTAATGGTATTGATATGTTCCTTCAGGCCCATCGCGCTGGAACAACCTCTTGAGCCCGTCATACTGATAGCTCGTTGTCCTGCCTGCCCGGTCGGTTATGCTGTCCACCAGATACGGACAGAGGGTAGAGTTTACAATGCTCTCCGTTCTTCCGTCCGGATAAGTGATTGTCTTCGTCTGGTTAAGATTATCGTATTCATATGTGATAACCACACCGTCAGGATATGTCACTGTATGTATTCTGTCGATATCGTCGTGCGTGAGAGACGCAATGGTTACCCAGGATGCCTCGTTTTTCTTCTTCTTTTGTATCGTGCTGGGCGTCTTCGTTACAGGATCATAAAGAATTCGCGTCGTTGTCTCAAGGATGTCTATGTCCGCAGCTTCCGTGACCGTGGCAAGCTGACCGTATTCGTTATAGGTTAAATTTGTAATATACGACATTCGATCTGTGATCTTTGTAACATCATGCGCAGCGTTGAATTCAAGCGCTATTGGGCCTAGGCCGTTTGTAATAGTTTGTGGATCGATGTTGTTGGGATAGTATGCAAGCTCCACATTCGGATTACTGGCTATAGCGGTCTTTGCGTCCCAATACCTTGTCACACGTCCATTTGTATTATAGGCATACTTGTGCGTATGGCTGTTGCCGTCCGTTACAGCAATCGGCCGGCCTGTGTTGTGATAGCTGTAACCCGCTAATTTGTTGGTGGCTGTGGAGTCGTCGTAATAATAGGTCTCAAGCCGTCTTTCAGGAGTTGTGACACCGGATATGCGTCCTTTGGGAGATGCGCTGCCAGACGGATACCTCTCAATCTTGTAATATGTCTTTGCAGCCCTGAACAGGTTGTTGTCCGCGCTATCGGTATAGTTCACATAATCACGAGGGCTTACATACCAGGCCTGCGACCCGTCATAGAAATATTCTTCTTTGCCGTTTTCAGGATTTGTTATGGTAATACGGTATTTCTTGCCCATTTCAGCTCCGGGCGCCGGATAAGCGACGCTTGTTCCTGTACCTGACGGTTCCGTCATGAATGTCCACGTCCCTTTGGGTGTGGTTATGCTTGACAGATACCCGTTTGCGTCATAGCCGTATGACGCCCAGTATCCGCCAATATCGGTCGCTTTCTGCAATCTTCCGGACCCGTCATAGTCAAAACTGGCGGAACGGCCAAAAGGATCGGTTACAGTGTGAACGAGACCGTTCGGGTAATAGCCGAATGTTGTTTCCCTGTTCAAGGCATCTCTGATGGCGCTAATTCGTGCTCCGTCATAAACAATGGTCAGCGGCTGATTATATGGGTCTCTTATCTCATAGAGAAAATGATTTGTAAGGCCCGATCCCGCTGGAATGGCGTATTTATATACGGTACCGTCGAGAAAGGTAAGTGTGTACTCGCCGCCTGTTTTTGAGAGGTCATTGAAAACATCGCGAGGTCTGTTATAGCCTCCAGATCCATTGGATGTATAAGTGTCCCGTCTTCCGTCAGGCATGACCACCGTGACCGAAGACGCGGAGTTCTCAACAATGTGACTTGCATAACCCAATTGCCATTTGTCGCTGAATAATGGATTCGGCACAGCGGGCGCCCGTGAATTGTAGCTCATCTGAATATCTAGCGAGGGGCCATATGGAGGCGTGTACCAGAGAGGTGTGTCTGTCGCATACAGATTCATATTGATTCTATTAACCGCCCATACCGGCGAGCCGTTACCTTTCTTGGCGCAGGGATCGTCCTTTGATTTCCCGCAGTCCCCTTCCGACATATCATTTTGTGCCGTATCGATATTAAATGTCACTTTGTCGGTTATGCCTTCCGACTGACATGTCGCAGTCCATGCGCCGCCCCATAAAGTCAGGAGGCTTCCCTGTACCTGACTGAAACTGAAATTGCAGTTAACGGTCCTGCAGATGAATGTGAAGTAATAAGGTACGGCTCCATCATCCACTGTGCATGACACTGTGCCGGCAAAATTACCCGAAGGGTTTGAATTGAAAGTCGCTTTCCCATAGATATCGATAGATGTTGTGGCAATCGTACTGCCATTGGCCGGCGCGATAATGCGGACGGAAGTCGCAGCAGCATAGGAATTCGTATAAAAGCCAAACATTATGATTGCAATGCTGAAAATGATAATTAATCTCTTCGCCATAAAATATCAGTTTCCTCCTGAATCATCATTTCAAAACAAAAAAGGCCGCACGGACAAATTAATCATTGGCCCGCGAAGCCCTATAATTGCGCCATATTCGACGCCTACGCCCCCTCCCCAGAAGGCGTATATCTTAAAACACTACTTATAAGATAACGCGTAAAGATAGTATATTGATTAACGATTTGTCAAGAGAGACTATGAGAAAAGCTTAACGTGCTTTATAATCCGAATTCTGTGGTGACCCCTAAATATACTCTCGTTGTATGAAGACTTCAACAGAAAATGAATGGTAAAAATAGCTTTTTAAGGTTCTTGTGACAATTGTCACAAGATATAATAAGACATTCGTGATACAAATCACTGAATATTGTCAGTGGACCTTAAATCATCAAGCTTCTTTTTTTCTGCTGATAGATTAAGAAAAATTTCAGGATATAATTTTTTGGCGCATTCAGGGCATAAGCCATGCGTGAATTCGATTCCGGAATGTTTGGAAAGATAGACTTCAAGCTGATTCCAGTAGCCCTTGTCATCTCTTATTTTCTTGCAGGACGAGCAGATCGGCAATAATTCACTCAGTTGTTTGATTTCAGCAACAGCGGCCTTTAATTCCGCTATAAGTTTCTCCCTTTCAGCTTCCGCCAGCTTGCGATCATCAATCTCCTTCTGAAGTTCACGGTTGGAAATTTCCAGTTTTTCCCTGCTCTCCTGCTCGACTTTTTCAGCGTTTTTTATCTGTTTGATATAAACATGATAAATAGCTATATATAATACTAATCCGATGGGCAAAACAAGCAGAAAAAGAAGCCCTGTTTCCATTATAATTGGCCGCAGAGAGGAAGTTATCTCAAGTCTGCCCACCACGTTTGAAGAATCGGTCAGGTCGCTCGATTTCGTGATCAGCGGCGCATCGAGTCCCTTGATATTCTCAAGCACAATCTCGTTATTGATATTATAAATCCGCCACGACTCCTCTCGTATTTGCGCCGGATTGTCCGCGAGACTCTGGACCAGTCTGTGCTCCATGAATTGCCAGTATTCGGGATTAACAGAAATGATCCGGGAAATAAGCATTGCATTGACCGCTGCCTCAGTTTCAAGATGTGAGGCAATATTCTCATGGGCAAGCAAATAGTAAGTTGAAGGGATTGATAGCACCAGGCCGCACAATATCAGCCATACAAGCCATGTTAATATCCTGCTTGATCTCCATTCAGTCCGCATGAATATCAGCGCCTTTCACTTTGCCACCACCATGATTCCGTTTTGAGCCAATATTTTCTTTCCTTTCGGAGATCTCATAAAATCAAGGAATTCCCCGGTTCCAACAGAAATGTCCTTGTTCGTGACGATAAAAAGAGGATAAGAAAGTGGATAAGAGCCTTTCGTGATATTTCTGATGCTCGGCTTTACGCCATCAAGTCGCAATATCTTCACCCTGCTTTTTTCGGCAAGGACCAGTGAAAGCGCGGAAAAACTTATAGCCCCCGAATTTTTTTCAACGAAATTTTCATTATCCTGGTCAGAATATGCCATGAACAGCCCTCTCCCGATAGCAATATCCAGCGCCTGATCCATTTCAGGAGACAGGTTTCTCAAAATGAGAACGCTGGTCTCTCCCGCAGGACGAATGGGGACACGAATAATCTTTCCATCCGGCCACTTCGTTTTATCGCCCCTGTAAATCTTAATTATGTCACGAATGGAGATATCCTTTACTCCAACATCTCTGCTGGTAATGACAATCATAGGGGTCTTTGCAAAATGATCAACGATTAGTCCGAGTCCTGTCTCATCATCATTAAGCGGCCTGGCCAATATCCCGATATCCAATGCTTTGTGAGAGACTGCCTTTATTGCGCCTTTGCTGCCTATACTGGGCGGAACAACAACTTTTATTCCGGGATTCGATTTCTCAAAAGCTTTGGCCAGGGCCCGCACTGGTCCGAGAGAAATGCCGGAGCCTCCAACTTTGACAACTACTTCAGCCGCCTCTCCCGCTGGAGCCGTAAGCATGAGAAAAAGAGCTGCCGGCAATGCACAAATAACTGCGAATCTGCGCAACATAAAACCACTCCTTGTCAGAAAAGATATCAATACTGTCAGGGCCTCCCGGGCTAGTAGTTAAATTATATCATCGCTCGCTCCTATTTAAAACCGGGAATGACAGTTGGTCATACTTTTTTATCATACTTGCAACATGGTTTATAGCTGCTTGAACAGCAAAAGCCATAGATATTTGGAGTTATATTTTGTCATAGATATTCCGACAATAAATGAAATCGCGTTATTTGGCCCTTTATTATCAACTCTTTTAGCATCTTTATCTTTGTCAAAATATTTTTTATCATATAATTTATATTGATATAAAACTGTTAATTGTGTATACTTTTAGTAGTGTCATAAAAGTCGTATTGATCGGGAGATATGTTTTTATCAATCGGGCACAGTCTTAATTTAATTCCGATAAATGCCTTCGTTTCCCTGATCAGGCAGCAAAAAGCATACGGAATGGATACTTTCTTGCTGCGACGCAATCCGAACGCCATACAGCGACCATTGGTCGTTTTATTTCTCCCCAAGGAGGTTTGCGGCGCCTTTTGGCCTGCAAAAAAAACGTTATGAACAAAATCTTTGTGTTGTCAGGGATGTTGGCGCTCGTGTTTGTTTTCAGCGCATCAGCGATTGCCGTGACAAATCACGGAACAAAATCGGAAGCGGAAGCAATGGTCAAAGAAGCTGTTTCTTTCCTAAAGATGAATGGAAAAAACGCAGCTCTCGCTGAATTCGGGAACCCGACAGGGAAGTTTGTCAAAAAAGATCTTTATATTTTTGTATATGACATGAAGGGGAAGGTCCTCGCGCATGGCCAGAACCCGTCATCCGTTGGAAAGGTGATGATGAATGCCAAGGACTCCAATGGGAAAGAATATGTAAAAGAACGCATCGAAATCGCAAAGACAAAAGGCCATGGATGGCAGGATTATAAATATATAAATCCTGTATCAAAAAATATGGAGCGGAAGACGGCCTATATAGTGAAAGTCGATGACATGATAATAGGATGTGGCGCATATAAATAATTCTTGAATAACCAGACTATAAATTTGAATACTCATGAAGGGGACAGAGATCATTATTTAAATTCTTTTTTGGGTCATAATATCCTGTCCTCTTTATTCTTTATATTAAGACTGACAAATACTTTTCAACAACCCGGCAAAGCAAACAAGTTGCGCCGGAATTACAGGTGATACAAATAGTAGCGCCATTTAAAGTAAAATTACCAATAGTAACGCCCCTGTTTATTTCCAGGTAATAATTCTCCAGATTAACCTGTTGGTTTATATGGCTATTTTTTAATTTATTTGTATAATTAATTATCTGGCATTATTATTGCCAAGATATTTAACTATATTGTCTATACTTTTAATGTGGCATTATGGATTTTATGTAAATTAATTAATTTATGAGGAATGCTATATGAACGATCAGCTTGACAAAATCCTGGCCAAACACCTCGAAACCGAAGGCAATCTGATATCGTTGCTGCAGGATATCCAGGAGGCTTTTGGTTACGTTCCTGAAGATGCTGTAAACTGGTTTTCCGAAAAACTTGATATACCTGCCAGCAGATTTTACGGGGTAGTCACTTTCTATTCTCAATTTCATCTCAAGCCCCGGGGCAAGAACATTATAACAGCCTGTTGCGGCACAGCCTGCCACGTGAATGGCTCCGGCAAGATCATTGAGGGAATTAGGAGAGAACTCAAGCTTGCTGAAGGCGAGGACACGACGGAAGATGGCAAATTCACTCTTGAAGAAGTGGCCTGCCTTGGGACCTGCAGTTTTGCTCCCGTGGTATTGATCAACGGCAAGGTTCATGGAAAGACAAAGGCAGACAAGATAGTCAAGGAAGTCAAATCTCTCGGAAAGTCCACTGGGAAAACCAAGAAATGATTAATAACGGAACTATAATAAGGGTATGTATGGGACCGGGCGGTATAGCTGCAGGCGGCCGGGATGTGCTGGACAAATTCAGAGCGGTTCTTTCGAAAAATAAGGTCAAGGCCTCATTAAAAGAGAAGTGTTCTTCCCATAAGGTCGGGTGCATGGGACTCTGCGCCAGAGATGTCCTTGTCGAGATAGAAAAGGACGGGAGCAAGACAGTCTATCAGTATGTTACGCCGGAAATGGTTGAGAGGATTGTCAGGGAACACCTGATAGGCGGCAACCGTATCGCTGAATGGCTGGTTGATGAGGCATATGAGCGATTTCATGCCAAACAGGTAAAGGTTGTCCTTGAGGATTGCGGCAAGTTCGATCCTGAAGACATAGAAGCATACCAGAAGGCAGGCGGTTATACTGCAGCAAGGAAAGCCCTTACCTCAATGACTCCTGAGGAAGTCATTGAGGAGATCAAGACTTCAGGACTGCGTGGTCGCGGCGGAGCCGGATTTCCTACAGGTCAGAAATGGGAATTCGGACGCAGGTCTCCCGGTAGCCGGAAGTATATAATCTGCAACGCCGATGAAGGTGATCCCGGCGCTTTCATGGACAGGGCTGTCATCGAGGGAAATCCTCACGCGGTCATTGAGGGAATGATCATCGGCGGCTATGCCATTGGAGCCTCGAAAGGATACGTCTATATAAGGGCGGAATACCCTCTGGCAGTCGAGAGGCTCAAGCTGGCGATCCAGCAGGCGCACTCTGCCGGGTATCTTGGACAAAAGATATTCGGCAGTTCATTTGATTTCGAACTCATAATCAAGCTGGGAGCAGGAGCGTTTGTCTGCGGTGAAGAGACTGCGCTCATGGCGTCCATAGAAGGCCTTCGCGGCATGCCCCGCGCCAAGCCGCCCTTCCCTGCGCAGAAAGGTTTATGGGGCAAACCTACCATTATTAATAATGTTGAGACCCTGGCTAATGTGCCAGCGATTATGCGGAAGGGGGCCAAATGGTTCGCTTCATTCGGCACTCCGCAATCAAAGGGAACAAAGGTTTTTGCTCTTACCGGGAAGGTCAGGAATACCGGATTGATTGAAGTCCCAATGGGTATCACCCTGCGTGAGATTATTTATGACATCGGCGACGGAATCGTAAATGACAAGGAACTGAAGGCGGTACAGACCGGCGGACCTTCCGGCGGATGCATACCTGCTTCTCAACTGGATATAAAGGTTGATTATGAATCTCTTGCAAGGGTCGGTTCGATAGTCGGCTCAGGCGGAATGATTGTATTGGACAGCGATAACTGCATGGTGAATATCGCAAAATATTTTCTCAATTTTACCAGGCTGGAATCCTGCGGCAAGTGCGTTCCGTGCAGGATAGGCACCAAGCGTCTTCTTGAAATACTCACCAGGATAACCGAAGGCAAGGGCATGCCCGGCGATATCGAGCTGCTTGAAAGCCTGAGTCACGATGTAAAGAACGCGTCACTTTGCGGCCTCGGACAAACCGCCCCGAATCCAATTTTGAGCACGCTCAAATATTTCAGGGACGAGTATGAAGCGCATATCAGGTATAAACGCTGCCCCTCGCTCGCCTGCAGGGAGATAATATCCTCAGCTTGCCAACATACCTGCCCTATCGGCACAGAGGTGTCGGCTTATGCAGCGCTTATCTCACAGGGGCGGTTTGACGAGGCCGTTCAGATCATCAGGAAAGACAATCCATTAGCGAGCGTATGCGCAAGGGTCTGCCATCATCCGTGCGAAGCTGCCTGCAAGGCCGGCGAAGGCGGAGGAAAACCTGTTGCTATCAGGGCGCTGAAACGCTTTGCCATGGATTATTCGCTTAAAAAGAAACTCGCTGCGCCGGTCCATAGAGAAGGATTAAAGGACCAGAAAGTGGCAATTGTTGGATCCGGACCAGCCGGATTGACGGCGGCCTATTTCCTGTCGCTGAAGGGGTATGATGTTACCGTTTTTGAAGCGAAGCAGGTTGTCGGCGGCATGCTGAGAATAGCCATTCCTGAATATCGTCTGCCCAAAGAGGTATTCAGTGTCGATGTTGCGCTGCTGGAATCAGTGGGCGTAAAGTTCAGGACAGGATCAGCGTTAGGAAAGGATTTCACCATAGACCGCCTGTTCAAAAACGGATATAAAGCAGTCTTTATTGCCATCGGTTCCCATAAATCGCTTAGGCTGGGCGTACCGGGTGAAGATTTAAAAGGAGTGGTCCCTTCTCTGACTTTCCTTGAAGCGATAAATACCTCAAAGAAGATCAAAACAGGAAAGAATATCGTAGTCATCGGCGGAGGCAACTCGGCTGTTGATTCGGCGCGCACAGCGCTCCGCCTTGAGGGGACCGAAAAGGTAACTCTCGTATACAGAAGAACAAGGGCGGAGATGCCCGCATACGAAGAGGAGATTGAGGCCGCTATTGAGGAAAACATTGACATGCAGTTTCTGACCACGCCGGTGGAAGTTCTCAGCCGCGGCGGCAGAGTATGCGGAATAAAATGCATCCGTATGAAGCTGGGAGAAAAAGATTCGAGTGGAAGGGCCAGGCCCGAGCCTGTTGAAGGCTCTGAGTTCGTAATAGACGCCGACACCATCCTGGTGGCTATCGGCGAAAGGCCTGACACCTCGTGTCTGAAAGGGAATGAGGATATTAACGTGTCTGAAAAGAGCGCCCTGGTTGTTGATCCCGAGACACTTGCCACATCAAGACCGGGCGTCTTTGCCGGAGGCGACGTTGTTACGGGTTCCAATTCGGTAGTTAACGCCATGCAGGCAGGCAAGAAAGCCGTCGAATCCATTGATAAATATCTGAGAGGAGAGCCGCTTGAAATTAAATATGAGGTGACCAGGCCCTCCAGATATGTGCCGCCTGTTGAGCTGTCCGATGCGGAGATAGAAGAATTAATGACATTGGAGCGTCCTGAGATGCCTCTGTTGCACGTGAAGAACAGGAAGAAGAATTTCAGGGAAGTAGAGCTTGGGTTAACCGAAGATGTAGCCATGAAGGAAGCGAAGAGATGCCTCAGGTGTGAATTGGGCACTCTGGACGGGCAGAAAGCCCTCCGGGAAATGGCCAGAGGGAAAAATTAGGTTTCCCGAAGAAAGCTGGATATGGATATGATAAATCTGACAATAAATAATAAAAATGTATCAGTTCCAAGGGGCACGACAATACTCGAGGCTGCGCGCAAACGCGGCATATACATTCCTACATTGTGTGACGACCCGCGGCTCGAACCATATGGAGGCTGCAGGCTTTGCCTGGTCAGAGTAAAGGATGTTCCCAGGGCGGTCACCGCATGCACCACGCCGGTTTCTGAGGGTATGGTAGTCGAAACCACTAACGATGATCTGGAGCAGCAGAGACGCACCGTCGTGGAGCTCCTGCTATCGGACCATCCGAATGACTGCATGGTCTGCGAAAGGGCTGGAGACTGCACTCTCCAGGAACTCGCTTATTTTTATGATCTGAGATTAAATCGATTCGAAGGCGAACGCAGGCAGTACACGAAGAAAGATCTGAACCCGTTCATTGAGCGGGACATGGAAAAATGTGTGCTCTGCGGCAAATGCACCCGCGTTTGTGCCCAGGTGCAGGGTGTCAATGCTATCGAGGTGGCCGGCAGGGGATTCGGTTCCTTTGTGTCTCCGCCTTTCAAAAAAGACCTCAACTGCGAATTCTGCGGCCAGTGCGTAAGTGTTTGTCCCACGGGAGCCCTGGTGGGCAAGGAAGGACTTGGAAAAGGCAGACACAAGAATGTAAGGGAAATCGACACCATCTGTCCATACTGCGGTTGCGGCTGCGGTATTACCCTGCATGTCAACAGAAACGAAGTTGTTCGCGTCTCCTCCCGTCAGGAAACACTAAATGAAGGCTGGCTTTGTGTCAAGGGACGCTTCGGATATGGTTTCATCAACAGCCCTGATCGTCTGAGAACGCCTTTGATCAAAAAAGACGGAAAGTTCGAGCCGGCCACATGGGATGAGGCCCTTGATCTGGTCGCCGAAAAACTGGGGTCGATAAAACAGCAGTACGGGGCTGACTCCATCGGTGGCCTCGCTTCCGCCAGATGCACAAACGAAGAAAATTATCTTTTCCAGAAATTCATGCGAGCCGCAATAGGAACCAACAATGTCGACCACTGCGCCCGCAATTGTCACAGCACAACAGTGGCGGGGCTTGCCACCGTTTTCGGATCAGGCGCAATGACGAACTCGATCCAGGAGATCGAGAACAACGATGTCATTTTTATCATCGGTTCGAACACCAAGGAAAACCATCCGATAATAGCCCTCAAAATGATAAAGGCCAGGCGCAAAGGAGCAAAGATAATCATAGCCGATCCAAGGCGTGTGCCTATGGTCCGCTTCGCTGATGTCTGGATGAGGCATCGTCCTGGCTCCGATGTGGCCCTTCTCAATGGGATGACGCATGTCATTATTAAAGAAGGACTTATAAACAAAAAGTTCATCGAAGAGCAGACGGAAGGATATAGTGAGGAGTTCATTCGCGGACTCGATGAATATACACCTGAAGCAGTGGAAAAGATCACCGGTGTGCCCCGGGATCTGATCATCCGTTCCGCCAGAATGTACGCTGAAAGCCCGAGAGCGGGCCTCTACTACTCCATGGGGATAACACAGCATGCCTGCGGAACCAACAATGTGTTTGCCGTGGCCAATCTTGCTCTTATAACAGGCAATCTCGGCAAGGAGTGCGCCGGTGTTAATCCACTCAGGGGGCAAAACAATGTTCAGGGCGCATGTGACATGGGATGTCTGCCTACTGTGTACCCTGGTTATCAGCGCGTAAATATTCCTTCTGTGCAGCAGAAATTCGAAGCCTTGTGGAAAGTCAAGCTATCTGAGAAGGATGGCCTCATGGCTCCTGAAATGCTTGACGCTGCGCTTGACGGCTCGTTAAAAGCCTTATACATAATGGGAGAAAACCCTGTAATCTCCGATCCGGACACCGCTCATACAATGAAAGCCCTTAAAGCTCTCGATTTCCTTGTAGTTCAGGATATTTTTATGACCGAGACAGCAGAACTTGCGGATGTGGTGTTGCCCGGCGCCGCTTTTGCTGAAAAAATCGGCACTGTTACCAATACTGAACGCAGGGTGCAACTCATGAGGGCTGCTGTAATACCACCGGGCAAGGCGATGAGGGACTCGAACATCATTATAAATCTTTCACGGAAAATGGGATATAATATGCCATACCATCATCCTGTTGAAATATTCCGTGAACTTGGACAGGAATGGAGCGCTCTTGCGGGTATGAGCTACGCCAGGGTGGGTGAAGGAGGGCTTCAGTGGCCCTGCCCCACAATGGACCATCCCGGAGCCCAGTTCCTTTTCAAGGGCGGATTCCCGAGAGGCAAAGGCAGATTTACACTTGTGAGTCACAAGGCTGCTGTGGAGGAGACTGACAGAGAATATCCTTTGGTTCTGACTACAGGCCGGCAGTTGTTCCAGTATCATACAGGCAGCATGACAAGGCGAGTGAAGTCAATCAACGCGATTTCGCCTGAATGCTATGTCGAGATCAGCCCTGATGACGCCAGGGCTCTTTCCGTGACAGACGGATCGAAGGTGAAAGTCGTCTCACGCAGAGGAGCTATCAACGTAAAAGCCGTAGTCACAAGGAGGGCCTCGAAAGGTGTCGTGTTCATTCCCTTTCATTTCAGGGAGGCGGCGGCCAATGTTCTTACGAGCAGCAAAGCCCTTGATCCTGTCGCAAAGATACCTTCTTTCAAGGTGTCTGCAGTCAGAATTGAAAAGATTACCTGAGAAAAAGCCCTACTGCATTTTGCAAGGCATTATTTTATATTTTGATAAAACTCAAGCCGGGAGGGACAATGACCGACACAGCAGCGCTTAGAAGACAGTTATTTTTTCAGGACCTGACGGATAAAGAACTGGAGCTGATTGCAGAAAAAATTACTGTTGTAAAATATCCGCAGGGCAAGGCCATTTTTAACGAAGGGTCCACAAGCATCGGTTTCTTCTTCGTGCATAAAGGCAAGGTCGAAGTCTCGAAGATTACCGCAGACGGGTGGAAACAAACTCTGGCCGTGTTCACCGAAAAACATTTTTTTGGTGAGCTTTCAGTCATAGAGGACAGGAAGGTCCACAGCACTGACGCCGTGGCGCTTGTAGACTCTGAAATCTTCGAACTGACAAAAGAAGATTTCAAGTCGTTTGAGAATGTCAGTTATGAGATGATGTACAAGATCATGCGGACCATCGCACGCGGAGCCAGCAGAAACCTGCATGTCATGAATGAGAAACTCATGAAGCTTCTTATCAGTTACTGATTAAAACCGTTCGAACAGCCTGAACCGTTTGAACAAATTAAACGGATTGAACGTTTGAACAGATTAAACCGATTGAACGGTTCAAACAGTTTGAACGAATATTTATAACGGAGGTCTTAAATGGCATTTGACGCAACGAAATTAGCTGACTGGCAGATTTCAGAAGAAGCAGAAAAGAACATGCCTACACCTGAAGAGTGGCGTGAGAAACTGGGGTTGGAAAAGGACGAAATGCTGCCCATGGGCCGCCTGTCCAAAATCGACTTTCTCAAGGTCATCAAGAGGCTGAAGGACAGGTCCGACGGTAAATATATTGAGGTGACGGCTATTACCCCTACCCCTCTGGGCGAAGGCAAGAGCACGACTTCATGCGGACTCATAGAAGGACTGGGCAAACGCGGCGTTAATGTTGGCGGCGCGCTGCGTCAGCCTTCCGGCGGACCAACCATGAACGTGAAGGGCACTGCGGCCGGCGGCGGCAACTCACTGCTGATACCCATGACCGAGTTTTCACTTGGCCTTACCGGAGACATCAATGACATCATGAACGCCCACAACCTGGCTATGGTTGCGATGACCTCCAGGATGCAACATGAGCGCAACTACAACGACGAGCAGCTGGAGCGTCTTACAAAGATGAGACGCCTTGATATCGACCCTACCCGTGTCGAGATGGGCTGGATCATGGATTTCTGCGCACAGAGTCTCCGAAATATCATTATTGGTATCGGCGGCAGGCAGGACGGTTTCATGATGCAGTCAAAGTTTGGCATAGCAGTCGGTTCCGAGTGCATGGCGATCCTGTCCATAGCTAATGACCTGGCTGATCTGAAAAAACGTTTGAATGCAATTACCGTTGCTTTCGACAAGAGCGGCAAGCCGGTTACCACAGGTGATCTGGAAGTCGGCAATGCCATGGCCGCCTTTATGCGCAATACCATTAACCCCACTCTCATGTGCACGGCTGAATATAACCCCTGCTTCGTGCACGCCGGGCCTTTCGCCAATATCGCCGTAGGCCAGTCATCCATTATCGCCGATCGCGTCGGACTGAAGCTGTTCGACTATCATGTTACAGAGTCCGGCTTTGCGGCGGACATCGGCTTTGAAAAATTCTGGAATGTCAAGTGCCGTTTCAGCGGATTGAAGCCCCATGTTTCGGTTCTCACTACCACTGTGCGCGCCCTGAAGATGCACGGCGGCGGCCCGAAAGTTGTGGCAGGCAAGCCCATTCCGGAAGAGTACACCAAGGAGAACGTGGGACTGGTCGAAAAGGGCTGCGCAAACATGGTTCACATGATCAATGTCATCCGCAAGTCCGGCATAAACCCGGTTGTCTGCGTCAACCGCTTTTACACCGATACTGACGCAGAAGTGGCCACAGTCAAGAGAGCAGCCGAAGCTGCCGGAGCCCGCTGCGCAGAGTCCCTGCACTGGCTGAAGGGCGGCGAAGGCGCTCTTGAACTGGCGGACGCAGTCATTGACGCTTGCAACGACAAGAACGAATTCAAATACCTGTACCCTCTTGAGATGAAGCTGCGCGACAGAGTGGCGCTCATCGCAAAGGAAGTTTACGGAGCTGACGGCGTCTCCTGGCTGCCCGAAGCCGAAGCCAAGGCCAGGATGCTCGAAGACGATCCCAAATATGCTGACTACGCAACCATGATGGTCAAGACTCATCTCAGTCTGACACATGATCCGTCCCTCAAGGGAGTGCCCAGGGGCTGGACCCTGCCCATCAGGGATGTTTTGATCTACTCGGGCGCGAAGTTCCTTTGCCCGTGCGCGGGGACGATCAGCCTTATGCCCGGCACAAGCTCTAACCCGGCGTTTCGACGTGTGGACGTAGATGTGAATACCGGTAAGGTCTCAGGACTTTTCTAAACCGGCTTTACATAGAGAGCCCTGTCGGCCCTCCCCGGCAGGGCTTTTCTTCTTATGGCTTATATAGCATGGCCAGAAAATCAGCCAGAATGACCTTCTCCTCTTTGCTCAGTTTCGCGCCTTTAACTGCCATTCGGTTGACGGTTTGTTCCCATTCTTCTTTTGTCTTCCTGGCCTTCTTTATCCTGTCTGTATTGTGACACGTGGAACAACGCGAGGCGATCAACGCTTGCCCCGTCGACCCATTTTTTACTGCTTTAAGATTGACATTTTCCGAAGCCTTCTGGGAAGAACTGTCCTTACCGCATGATACAAGGAAGATTAAAGTAATACATAAGGCCAGCATAATAGCAAGGGTTGATATTGTACGGCAGTGTCCCTGACGAAACCCCTTGAGCGCCGAAAGGCGTCTGAGAAGTTCTGTTTTCATAAGGCCCCCCCGAATTTAGTATGATACCCTTATAGCATAAATCCTTTTCAGAACGCAAGAAGAGCGCCAGCGTTAGTATGCTATTCATGCACAGGGACCAGAAAATATTGACAACATATCCTGTTTCCCTCATTATTTTTGCCATCCCCCGGCAATTGTGCTATTATATTGAATAATCAAATTTATTCGGGCTTTCGCCACCGATTATGCGCTATCAATCCGGCATCCGGACAAATAAACTTGTTGTCGCTGGAGGTAATATGCAACGATTGCCATATGTGCCGACTGCGCTATTTACAATCATAATCCTTTATATCCTCTGTTTGGGAGCTCTTCCGGTCACTGTGTCCGCGGAGACTATCCGCATAAATGGTTCGGGCGCGGCCCTCGATATAATGAAGCCCCTTATAGCCGCATATAAGAAGTCCAATCCCGGGGTTTCCATCCGTATGGATAAACCTCTCGGAAGCGACGGGGCAAAAAAGGCGCTTATTGCAGGAGCTCTCGATATTGTTCTCACAAGCAAACCGCTGAAGCCGGAAGAGATCGAGGCAGGCGCAAGGCTTACTGTTTACGGCAAAACCCCTTTGACCATAGTGACGGGAAAGAATGTCAAAATAAGAAATATAACCACCAGGGAACTTGAAGATATTTACTCAGGGACTACGCGTGTATGGCCTGACGGCGAACAAGTTCGCATCGTCACGCGTCCGATGCAGGATGTGGACACATGGATACTACGCACCCTCTCAAAAGGCATGGAAGAGGCAATTGACAAGGCGTATCACCGGAGAGGGGCCATTATAGGCATAACAGATCCGGAATCCAGCGCCCTGGTTTCGGGAACTCAAGGCAGCATCGGCGCCACGGGTCTCTGCAGCGTTTTGACGGAATATCATGATCTTAATGTGCTCGCGCTTAACGGCGTTATACCAAGCCCCGCGAACCTTGCGAATGGCAGATATCCGCTTGCAAAAAATATAGACTTCGTAACAACTCCATCCCTCTCCGCCGCAGCCGCCAGATTCCTGAATTTTGTTTATTCCGGAAAAGGACGGGCCATTGCCGCAAAAAAAGGAGTCCTTGTAACAGCTCCTTGCCACCGCTGGAAATGATCGCTCTTTCCGAATCCATAACCAGCGCCTTTCGCAGACAGTTAATAGTAATTACCTCGCTCATCGCGTTTGTTATCCCTGCGATATATTTTACGGTCTCTTATCAATATATTGGAGGAAACATAGATGCAGAGAGCGAATTCGCCGCGCTCACCATCGAAAGGATCGTCGCAAACAACCCGGACTCATGGCGTTTCGAAGACATCCGTATAAGGGAACTCCTTTTGCGCCGTCTGACGGACGACAGAAAGGACTCGCGTATAGTTAGAGACATGCAGGGAAACATTATCGTCGAGATGTCGGGTTCTGTTCCAGGCCCTCTAATAACGCGCAGTCACGCGATATACGATTCGGGCTCGCAGGTGGCCGTTGTTGAAATCAGCCGCTCCCTTCTGCCCCTGATAACCACCACGGCGGCCATAAGCGCAGTCTCTGTGACATTGGCCATTATAATGTTCTTTGCTTTTCGGATGTATCCGCCGAGAATGGTCAGGGAAGCCGTAAGCTCCATACTGAAAAGCGAACGCCGCCTCCGACGCGCGGAGACGATCGCCTATTTCGGCAACTGGGAATATATCCCGGACAGCGACCAGCTTTTTATCTCTGAGGGCGCTGCCGCGATTTTCGGACTTGATGGCGATAAATATTCGGCAGATGATTTTCTGGAAATTATATTGCCGGAGTTCCGTTCAAAGATAAAGGACGGGCTGGAAGCCCTTGTATATTATGGGGAGCCATACAACATGAATTACAGGGTCCGCAGCCCGAACGGAAAGATAGTCGATATCCAGTCCATCGCGGAATACGATCCGAACAACAAAATCGTTTTCGGTGTTGTTCAGGATATCACGGAACGCGTAAGGGCCGAGTCGGAAAAGAACCGGCTTGAGGCCCAGCTGCAGCAGGCCCAGAAGATGGAGACGGTCGGTCAGCTTGCGGGAGGCATTGCCCACGACTTCAACAATATACTATTGGTCATCTCCGGTTTTGCTTCCAGCTTGCGCAGACAACTCGCAGAGAGGGACCACAAGGCCCTGAACAGCGTTGATGTGATACTCGATGCGACTGAAAGGGCCGCGTCCCTGACCCAAAGCCTTCTGACGTTCAGCAGAAAACAGCCGAGCAATCCCCAGCTCATTGAACTCAACACAGTAATTCGCGTAACAAAAAAAATGATATCGGCCATAGCCGGTGATAACATAGGCATTGAATTGAAACTGACGGACCAGAATACCTGCATATTCGCCGACAGCAACCAGATCACGCAGATACTTATGAATCTCTCGTCCAATGCCCGGGATTCCATGCCTGACGGCGGCAAATTGTTGATCGAAACCAGAAATCTGGAAGAAGAGGACAATTTTCTCAAGGCGCGGGAATGCGCCGGCAAATTTGTTCTGATGACCTTTTCGGATACGGGTACAGGCATGACCGAAGAGACCAGGCAAAGAATCTTCGAGCCTTTTTATACAACAAAACAAGTTGGGAAGGGAACGGGTCTGGGACTCTCAATGGTGTATGGACTGGTCGAACAACACAACGGCTTTATCGATGTGGAAAGCTCGGTTGGAATGGGCACGACCTTCAGGATCTATCTGCCGGAGATGTCAGTCAGCATAAGGCCCAAAATCCTGGCTGCTCCGATCAAATATGAAGGACTTGCCGGAACCATCGCTATTATCGATGACAACAAGGATTTGAGACGGGCGCTCTGCGGGATGGCACAGTCCTTCGGTCTCAGTGTTATCGAGGCGGTCGATGGTGACGATGCTGTGGAAAAAATCAGGGCCTTTAAAGGGAGGATGGATTTGGTCCTCATGGACGTGATAATGCTATATAAAAACGGCACGGAAGAGTATAAGGAAATCAAAAAGCTCAAACCGAATGTCAAGCTCATTTTAATGAGCAGTTATTCGAAGGATTTCATCTCCGAGAGGTTGATGATGGAAGAAAAGTTCAGCATCATCTCAAAACCGATAGCTACTGAAAGGCTCTTTGAAGAGATATGTAAATGCCTTGAGACCCCCTGATCGCCTGTCCGCGGGATGCAAAACAGAATGGACTGCCGCTCAAACCCAAACAATATAAACCACAACAGGATATCGCGTTATTTTCTTTCCCAGGCAATGGCCCTTTCGTAATCCATGAACATGCGCTCCCGGCGTTTAAACTCAGCTGAATGAATGCAGCGTCTGCCGCCCTTCTTCGCCGTGCCCATATCTGCATGTAGCATTTCATGAAAAACAATATATTTGAGATAATAACGCGGAACTTTTGCGCTGTCCAGAACAGGATTAATCCTTATCAGATTTGCCTCAGCGCTATAGCTGCCCAGGGTTCTTTTTCTAACCCATACCCCGGTCTTCCCGCAGCCCCAGGTTATTCTGGAAGTCACGGTGTCCCTGAAATAGCCGCGATTGACTTCATTAAACAGTTCAAGCAGATCGTGATGCCTGCCGGATGTCCTGATATTTACTTTTCTGGAGGGCTTATGTTGGATAACGCAGCTATTTTCCCTTATGAAACTTCTGAAAAGAGGAATTCGCCGGCGTCTGTCAGAGATGAAGGCAATTATTTCATCAATAATGTCAGGCCCGGCAGAGAGGAACATTTCGTGAAGCCTTATATGAAGGATTCCTTCCTTCACCTGCGATGTAAGCATGCTGGATGAATTGCTTGTCAGAACAAGGCTGATTTTTCTGTTAAGACCTCTTTCGAGCAAGTTTTTGAGTTCAGATTCAGAAAGCCGAAAAGCCAGCTTCATCTGATATCCCGCAGTCTCATCTTCCATGATGGAAACTAATATAACATATAGATAAAAATATCTGCGCTGATACCTTGATATGCAAAATAAATAGAGCAATTTACTGTATAATATCAGATTGATATGAGGATATTATTATGAACTTGCTGGATATAATAGTCCTGATGGTTATATGCGTTATGACCTTCTATGGAGTCTGGAAAGGCTTTATTAAGCAGGTCCTGAGCATCGTGGGCATAATTGCCGGTTATATTGTCGCAACCAGTTATTATGCGCAGTTGGCTGCATTTATAAAACTGGGTGATCCAACCCTTTCAAAAATTATCAGTTTCATGATTTTATTCCTTGCCTGCGTGATTGTTTTCAGCGTTCTGGCGGTAATCCTCAACAAAGTATTCAAGTTGCCGGGTCTCGGTATTATCAATACCGTTCTGGGCGGAGCGACAGGGTTTCTCAAAGGATTTCTCATCGTTGCGGTAGTGGTAATCATTCTTGTAGCCCTTTTGTCCGCGGAAAACCCTCTACTGAAGAAATCTGTCACTGTGCCGTATATTCTCAAAGGCTTAATGGCTGCCGGGCAGGCAGTACCTGCCGATCTCAGGGCACAATGCCAGAAAAAAATAGACAGCCTGACAAAAAGCCTTCAGACCCAACCTGAAAAGAAAAAATAATCCTGCCCTCAACAATAGTTTTTTCAGGATGCCATATAAAATCGCTCCTCATTGTTAATTATTGTAAATATTATGGAAATATGACGCCAGTCTTTGACTTTTAGCCTCAAAATCTCCGATAGTAATAGATAGGAAAATCATCGCATGCTTAAAAGCATGTCTGGCTTTGTGTTCTTATGCGGGATGACCGGCCTGGGGGGCACGGTTTCTCCGGATTAAAATAATAATGACTCCTGCAATGCACTGGGTCAAAGGAAGGGCATATGATATCTTGTAGGGCCAATAGCTGTGTCTTCAAGGAGTTTCTGTATTTCATGGCTGTTATCATCATCTTTCTGTTTTCATGGAGCGGCAATGTATATGGCGGGACTCAACCCGGGTTTACATGGAAGATAGAAGTGGTCCACCCCGCGCCTGCCGACACTGCAGATTCAAAAATGGCTGAAAGAGCCAGAGATGTCATGTTCAGCGAAATTGCAAACAGTCTTTCGTCTGTCGGAGTCGAGACAGGATATGAAAAATTCAGAAGCGAGCAGGGAGACATATACAGGCTGCGATCTTTGACAAAGACATCCCTTGAGGATTTTCGCAGGCAATTCCACGGCAAGATCAGGCAAAAGATACCTTTTCTGTCCGGACCCGTCAGAATGTCCGTAGCCGGTAAAATGGCGGCTACAGGCCGGTTCACTGTGGTAGTCGACAGCAATCCGAGCACGGGATATCACTGGAAACTGGATTCATCATCGGGCGCGCAGATTGTCTTTGAAAAACACGATTTTGAGATGCGCTCTTTTAAGCGGGGCGCTGTCCAGAGCCAAACGCTCATCCTTACCGCAAATCAGGCTGGTCCCGCCCAGTTCGATCTTGTTTACAGGCGGCCGTGGCGGCAACAGGACTCAGAGAAAGTCATCCTCACACTTGAGACCGAAGATACACTTCCCGCGACTCTGGATATCAGCGATCCATATGCCGTCAAAGAAAGCATATCAACCAGTTCACTGTCAACGTCTCGCAACGCTGCCAGGAAAACTGATGATACCACTGCCCTGCCCACTTCTTTTGACTGGCGAACTTATGACGTAGTTCCTGCCGTCCGCAATCAGGGCGGCTGCGGAAGCTGTTTTGCTTTCGGCACTGTCGGTGTTATGGAATCGGCGCTGAAAATATACGGTTGGCCGCTGACTGACTTGTCGGAGCAGTTTCTCGTTTCATGCAATAACGATGGCTGGAACTGCGACACCGGCGGTTTTACAGCCCACAAATACCATTATGACACCCTCGGGACCAATCAGACTGCCATAGGCGCAGTTTTAGAAGCGGATATGCCTTATACAGAAACCAATGGATCATGCACAAACGCATATAATCACCCTTACATTCTGGCATCCTGGGCCTTTGTTCCAGCTGACGAGTTTACGCTTACGCCCGTAGCCGATATAAAGAACGCGATTTATAATTACGGGCCGATAACCGCGGGTGTATGCGCCGGAGACGAATTTTCCGATTATGAATCAGGGATTTTCTCAACTGACGAAACCGCGTCCGCCTGTGGAGGAGGAACAAATCACCAGATCATTCTCGTTGGCTGGAACGATAATAACGGCGTGGATGTAGACGGATACTGGATTCTCCGCAACTCCTGGGACAGTAGTTGGGGAGAGTCCGGGTATATGAGAATCAAATACGGCACATCCAGGGTCGGAGAAGGGACATCGTATGTTACCATAGCGGCCTGTCCAAACAATCCGGTCAACATCTCCGGAACGTCAAATTATTACCCTATTGTACAGATTGCTTACTCTGATGCGTCTTCTGGGCAGACCCTCTTGTTACAGGAAAAGGCATTTGCGGAAAATCTGTCCTTTACCCAAAACAAAACTATTACCCTCATTGGCGGATATGACTGCTATTATTCTTCGAATTCGGGAACTTTTTCTACTGTCAGCGGGTCTTTAACCATCGGCGGGTCGGGTGTGATAACTATGGATCAAATAATTATTAAGTAAAGGGACCGGCTCCAAAATTGCAAGCGATTTCCAAATGAAGAAACGGCCCCGATAACCGGCGCCGTTTCTTCATTTCTTATTTCAATTTTGGCTATACCAATGCGTTATACAAAACCTCTACAGGATGCAGCGCCCTTCTGCCTGTACCGTCTTTAATATGCTTTCTGCAGCTGGTTCCAGGAGCACAGATGATCGCGTCGTCATCAGACTTGCGAACTGACGGGAAGAGGAGCATCTCGCCGATCTTCATCGAGACATCATAATGCTCCTCCTCATAGCCGAAAGCGCCTGCCATGCCGCAGCAGCCGGTATTGAATTCCTCGACAGTATAGTTTTCAGGCAGAGACAGAACTTTCCTGGTTGGGTTTGTGGAAGCGACTGCCTTCTGCAGGCACTGGCCATGCAGTTTGACCGCTCTCCTCTCTTTTGTGAAAGACTCTTTGGTGATGTTGCCGTTATCGACCTCCCGCGCGAGGAACTCGTCTATCAACAGGGCGTTCTTTGCCAGCCTGTTTGCGTCTTCAACCAGGGACGCGTCCACCAGCTCGGGATATTCATCGCGGAATGCGAGTATCGCAGAAGGCTCTATGCCCAGAAGAGGCTTGTCATCAGTTATTACATCTTTAAGCATCCTTACATTATCGATGGCTATCTGCTTCGCTTTTTTGAGCATGCCTTTCGACAAATAGGCCCTTCCGCTGACGGTGTGCTGAGGCATGCTGACTTCGTACCCAAGACGGTTGAGCAGCATGATCGCCTTGATACCGATTTCGGTGTCTAGATAGTTCGTGAATTCATCATTGAAGAGATAGACCTTTCTGTTCAGGCCTCCCGCGGCATTTTTCCTGTGCCATGCCGCAAGCGTTGTGCTGTATAGTTCAGGCATGCTTCTCTTGTCGGTAAAGCCGAGCCATTTCGTGAACCAGGACATGTTCTTGTAAATGATATTCGTCAATCCCGGCATAAGCGAACCCATTGCATGGAAATAATGGTTATTGGCTATCATGAGAGTGCGCAGCGGGATCGGGTTCGATTCATAATAATGCTGCAGGAACTCGGCCTTGAGTTTCGCCATATCCACGTTGGACGGGCACTCGGATTTACACGCCTTGCAGGAGAGGCAGAGGTCCAGTATCTGATAGATCTCTTTGTGATCGAATGGATTGGCTTTTGTCGAATTGGTAAGTATCTCGCGCAATACATTGGCCCGGCCTCTTGTAACATGCTGCTCGTCGCGCGTAGCCATATAGCTCGGGCACATGGTGCCGCCAATGATGTGCGATTTACGGCAATCGCCCGCCCCGTTGCACTGCTCGATGGCGCGCATCATGCCAAGAGTTTTGTCATAGTTGAAATAAGTTTTAAATTCCCGCGTCGGTTCTCCGGGCACATAACGGAAACCCGCGTCCATAGGCGGAGTGTCGACGATTTTCCCGGGGTTGAAGATTTTATCAGGGTCCCAGGCTTTCTTAATCTCCCTGAGCAGGTTATAGCAATGCTCGCCTATCATAAAAGGCAGGAATTCCCCGCGCACACGGCCGACGCCATGTTCACCGCTCAGAGAGCCCCGGTATTTCTTTACCAGTTTTGCCGTCTCTGTGGCTATGGCGCGGAACAGAACCACGTCCTTGGTGTCTTTGAGACTCAGCAGCGGTCGGAGATGCAGTTCACCTGTGCCTATATGAGCGTAATAAACTCCCTTGAGGCCAAGACCGGCTATCATTTCCTGGAAATCTTTTATGTAGTCCGGCAGAAATTTGGGGCTGACAGCAGTGTCTTCGACAACAGACACGGGCTTCGCGTCGCCAGGAATGTTCGACAATACGCCCAGACCGGCCTTGCGCAACGCCCAAACCTTCTTGATGTCGGCTCCCCAGATGATCGGATAGTGATATCCGAAATGGTTTTTCTTCAGGTCGGCGATCAGTTCTTCGGCTGTCTTCTCAATCTCTTCCTTTGTGTCCCGATGGAATTCAGCTATAAGCAGCGCGCCGGGATCGCCCTTCAGGAAGAAACGGTTTTTCTGCTGTTCCCTGTTATCGGCTGTGCGGTCAAGTATGGTCTTGTCCATCAGTTCGACCGCAACGGGATTATGCTTAAGCGCAACAAGGTTGGCCAGAAAGGCGTCGTTCAGTTCAGTAAGATGCGTCACTACAATCGCCTTCTCCTTGGGCGGAAGCGGGACGCATTTCATCTTCAGTTCTGTGAAAAACGCCAGCGTGCCTTCAGAACCGGTAAGGAGTTTGCAGAAATTGAATTTTTCCCCGCCTTCGCTAAAGGGCTCGGAATCCAGCAGCAAGTCTATCGCATAGCCGGTATTACGGCGCCTGTTGGTCCTTTCCGGATAATTATCGAGAAGCTGCTGACGGTTGACCTGGTCCGAAAGCATGTCCCGCACATTCCTGTAAATGGAGCCTTCCATGTTCTGCATACCGCACTTTTCCTCGAACTCTTTTTTTGTAATCGGCCTGAAATGCGCCTCTGAACCGTCGGACAGGATGGCCTTGATTTCGAGTGTATGCTCTCGTGTGCTGCCATAGACAAGAGCGTTGCCTCCGCAGGCGTTATTGCCTACCATGCCGCTTATCATGCAGCGGTTCGAGGTAGATGTGTCCGGGCCGAAAAAGAGCGAGTAGGAGTTGAGATATTTGATCAGTTCATCCAGCACAACGCCCGGCTGTACCCTCACCCACTGTTCTTCCTTGTTGACTTCAAGGATGCCGGTCATATATTTCGAAATGTCTACAACAATACCGCTACCCACGCATTGTCCGGCGAGCGATGTCCCTGCCGCGCGGGGGATCAGGGATATTTTTTCCTGCCTGGCGAACAGGACAAGTTTTTTGATGTCCTCGGCGTTTTTGGGGCGCGCCGCCGCAAGCGGCATTTCCCGGTAGACCGACGCGTCTGTCGCATAAAGCATTTTTGTCACATCATCAAAAGTAAGGTCACCTTCAAGCTGCTTTGCCAATTCTTCAAGTTTCTTAGTTTCCATTTATTTTCACCATCAACCTAGGATTTGATTTTCGGTACAGTAAGACTGCCTTTCGGCATAAGCGCAATGCGCGGCGAAGGCCCTACAATCTCATGAGCCAGCTTAAGAGCTTCATCCATATCCCTGGCAGGAGTAAAGCAGAAAAGCCTTGAAAGATCTTCCGGCATGGATGAAACCAGTATATACCCGGCCTTTTTCATCAGCCTGGCAATCGCATATGATTTGTGAGCGCCCAGCTGAAAATTCGCGCGCAGTTTTTCAGCCATCCTGTCCGGATCGCTGCACTCGCGCATAGCCTGCTCAGCCACGGCTGAGCCGGACCCCTCACAGCATTCACCAAGTATGATTATGACACCGCCCTCCCTTACTGCCAGCCAGGCGTTGTCCATGGTCTTCTGCAGCTGATAAAGGTTAATATCTTTGGGATATCCTCCCGCGCTCGCTATCACAAGATCCGCAGCCTGGTCAAGCACAGGACTATATACCGTCTCTACAAACCTGCAGGCCTCAAGATGTGCTTTGATATAATCACCCGCAAAAACCCCTACAAATTCCTCTTTTTCATTCAGGACAACATTAATCAGAAAGGACGGCCGGCGCATCTCCGTGCCTTCAATCTGGTCTTCATACACGGGATTCCCGTGAAGAATGCCGAGCCCGGAATTAGGATCCAGCATCAGGCTATGGTTGTGACGGATTGTTTCGTAGGCCGCAACTCCTGGTAGCAAGGCTTTTCTGCCGCCGCCAAAACCCGAAAAAAAGTGGTGGACTATGCTGCCGGTGCATATTATATGGTCAGCTTCGGCAGCCAGTTTGTGGAAAGAAACTTTTGTTCCCCGTGAGGTAGTTCCGAAATACACAAACTGGCTTTCATCCTTGCAGTCTGGATTATACATCTTCACGCGGCCGGCTGTTTCTTCGCCGACAAGCTCCACCATCTCATCATGCGTTAAAGCCCGGTGAGAGCCGAGCGCGAACAATATCCGCATGTCATCGTCCGGCACACCAACGGAATTGAGTTCATCCAGCAAAACAGGCATGAAGACATTACTGTTCGCTACACGCGTGTTGTCATTCACCAGAAATGTAACGGTCTGTCCGGGTTTGACAATCTCACGAAGAGGTTTGGAATCAATGGGATTCCTGATTGCGTCCCTGATCGCGGACGCGGGGTCATCGAGAACCGGAACCTTGTTCAGTTTCAGCTCAGCTGAAACCAGTGACGGGTCAAGATCAAATTGCATCTTGCCTCTGCCGTAGGCCATTTTAAATACTTTTGTCATATATCATCCCTTTCAGAGAAATTTTCAATGGAACCCATAGGGAAAAAATAATATACACTATTTGGACTGAAAGAGCAATGCAATATAATAATGTGTGCAACCAAAGTTAAAATGTCTGGTTTTTACCAAAGTTAAAATGTCCGGTCTATGGCAGCGCCAAAGGCGCTGGGTGTTTAAGTTGTTTCCTCAACCGGGTCCCCTTAAATATAAGCTCTCTTGT
>Ga0228535_1001623_pt1 | contig 31195 bp, 41 predicted proteins | sample SJ1metagenome_FD_168457 | JGI IMG/M metagenome (GOLD analysis project Ga0228535, IMG submission 168457) | Enriched culture of PCE-dechlorinating microbial communities from Ithaca, New York, USA - SJ1 | ecosystem: Engineered > Modeled > Simulated communities (microbial... > Unclassified | place...
GCACCGGTGTTGTCCACCACGTCCAGGACGGAGCCGGTTATGATGCCCCGCGTCTGGTTTCCTGCCAGTCCCTTCATGGCCTCACCTCTTCTCCACGACGACGAAGGACACCGTCTTGCTCAGGGGGCGACATTCCATGATGCGCACCCGGTCCCCGGCCGCTATTCCGAGGCACGGGGGGTTGTGGGCGGTGTACCGTTTCATCCTCTTCTCGAAGCGTTCGTACTTCTTGTCATACTTCAGGTAGTTCCTCTCGACCACGGCGCTGCCGTTCATCTTGACGGATACGACGACGCCGTCTATGATCTGCCCCCGCACCGGGAGCTGCCCGTGGAATGGACAGTGCTTGTCCTCGCAGGTGGCCGAGGGGGCCTTGACATCAATGCCAATGTCTCTGATTTCGCTCATTAGATCACCTAATTCTCTTGATCCTATCCTCTGGCCGATGCTGGATCTCGGATCCTAGGACCCTGACCCGCTCGCCCTGGTATGTGAACACGAACTCATGGCCGGACTTGGGTATCCACCTCTCCCTGCCCTGGCAGGAGATGGCCAGCATGTTCTTGGTCTCGTCCACCACCTTCCCGCGCACGAGGTGCCCGGGGCAGCTGGATTCCACCACCTCGATGTCCAGTCCTATGAATTCTTGCCTCATGAAATCCCTCTTGTCCATGGCTCCTACCGAACCTCGGTCTTGAAGCCCATTTCTTCCAGGGTCTGGGCCACCTTTTTCTTGTGGTCCCCCTGGAGTTCGATCTTACCCTCTTTGGCGGTGCCCCCAGCGGCGCACTTGTTCTTCAGTTTGCGTGCCAGGTCGTCGATGTCTATGTCTGTGGCATCGATCCCATCGACCACAGTGACGATCTTGCCGTACCGCCTGCTGTCTGTGTAGATCCTTACGGACTGCTGCTCTCTTGCGATCTCCTCGCACATGCACAGCTCTTTGGGGAGCCCACATACCGAGCAAATGTCGGCCATTATTGTTCTTCCTCCTTCTGGACGGTTAGGATCCTGGCGATGTTGCTCCTTAAGGCCCTGATCTTCCCCGGGTTGTTGGGAGCGCCGCCCATGGCGGCCGCCCCCCGCTCGTGCATGAGCTCGTCCTGCAGCTCCTTGAGCTTGGCGGCGCGCTCATCCGCGCTCATCTGCCTTATCTCGGAGGTCCTGATCAATGCCATTTAGTCGGTCACCTCCTCGTCCTTCACGGAGGTATCCTCCGCGGGATGCTCCACGATGACCGACGCCTCCTCCGGCTTCCGCAGCAGATCCGCGAGGTCGGGGTTGGCCTGCAATGCGGCATCCATGTCCATGACGTCGATCTCGGCCGGAAGCCTGGCCTCAGGGTGCATGATCTCGACCTTGACCCCGATCACTCCGGGCTTCAGTTTGGCCACGGCGAATCCTGTGTCCACGAACAGCTCCCTCGGCTCGCCGCAGTACTTTATGTAACCGTCCTTGAACTTCTCGGTGCGGTGCCTCTCCCCGGTCAGCTTGCCGGATATGACGATGAGGCAGCCCCGCGCGCCCGCCTCCATTATGCGCCGGACGGTGGAATGCCCCGCCCGCCTGAAGTGCCAGCCGCGCTCTAGGGCGAAGGCCAGCTTCTCCGCCATGATCTGGGCGTTGAGGTTGGGGTTCTCCACCTCCTGGACCTCGATCTGGGGGTTATCGTACTTGAAATTGTCCTCGATCGCCTTCGTCAGGGACTTGATGGCCGCCCCGCGGCGACCGATCACGATGCCCGGACGCTCGGTGACCAGGGTGACCCTGGTCCCCATAGGGGTCCTTTGCACGTCCACGCCTCCGAAGCCAGCGCGGTCGACGGTCTTCATCAGGTACTCCTTGAGGAGAACCCGTCGGACGTTCTCCGCAACGAACTTCCTCTCGCTGGCCATTTATTGTGCCTCCTCTAGTATGACCTCGATGTTGACGGTCTGCTGGTCCCAGGCGGTGCTGCGACCGTGCGCCCTCGGCATGTACCCGGGGATGGTCCTGCCCAGATGGGCTGAGATCACGCGCACGCGCATATTGTCGGTATCAAGGCCCTTATACTCCGCGTTGCTCTTGGCGCTCTCCAGCACCTTGATGATGGCCGCGGCGGCCTTCGTCGGGTATCGGCCCGGCCCTATGCCGGGCTTGTGCGCCACCCCGTAGTTGTAGCGGCGGATCGGGACCGGCCGGCGCAGCTCCACGACCTCCTCCAGCATGCGGATGGCATCATCGACCTTCTTGCCTCTCACCATCCTGCAGATCTCACGGGAGAACTTGGGGGAGATGGGCAGCTCCTTAGCGATGGCCCTGGACGTCGTGTCCGGGTCGGCTTGAGCGGTGTATCCTACCATGTATCGTCACCTCACTTCAGCGGCATGAACTTGGAGGACCTGGTCGCACCGACGCCTGGCCCGGAGTGCTTCACCGGGCTCCTGGTCATTGCGAACTCCCCCAGGAAATGCCCGATCATCTCGGGCTTCACCTCGATCTCCTTGAACTCCTTCCCGTTGTGCACCGCGACCCGGCGGCCCACGAACGCAGGCACGACGGGTATGTCCCGGCGGTGTGTGCGCACAACCTCCTGCTCCCCGGCCATTATCTTGTCGAACGTGGCCTTCTGCTCCTCGTTGAGACCGCGACGGAAGGACCTTCTCACCCTGGATGGAAGGAGGTCCACCATTTCCTCGAAGGGCATCTCCTGGAGCTGCTCCAGGGTAAAGCCCCGGTAGGTGAACTCCTTCTTCCTCCGGGCGGTCATCATGCCCTTCTTCTTCCTCTGCTTCCTCCTCGAGGCCTTAGTGCCAGTTAGCTTCTCGTCAGCCATCTAGAATCACTTCCTCTTCTTCTGGGGGGAAAGCCTACCAACCTTCCTTCCCGGCGGAGCGTTCCTCGATACGGTGCTAGGCTTGCCGACGTGCGGATGGCCGCCACCGCCATGAGGATGGTCGATGGCGTTCATCGCCACCCCCTTCACTTTGAAGTACGCCTTGCTCTTGCTGCGGTAGGCGTGGTACTTCTTCCCCGCCTTGGCAAAGGGCTTCTCGGATGCTCCGCTCCCCGCAACGATCCCCACGCCCGCCCGGCAGCGGGGATCGAAGTTCTTGAGCGCGCCTGAGGGCAGCTGCACGACCACGGTATCGCCCTTGGTGATCACGGTGGCGTAGGTGCCAGCGGTCCTAACGAACTTACCGCCATCGCCCGGCCGGGCCTCAAGGTTGTGGACCAGGGTGCCCTCTGGAATGTTGGCCAGGGGCATGATGCTGCCCGGCTTCAGGCTTACCTCGCCATCCACACGGACCTCCTGTCCGACCATCAGCCCCTCGGCCGCGAGGACCTTCTCCCTTGCCCCGTTCTCGAACCTAACCTCGGCCACCGGGCAGTTCCGGCCTGGAGCGTGCACTATGTCCATCACCTTGCCGGCCTTGAGTTCGGCGCTAGGGTGCCTGATCTCTCCCACGTGCCTGTGGCTCGGGGACCTATAGGTGGAGGATCCGCGCCCCCTCCTCTGTTGTCTCAGTTGTCTTCCCATGTTCCCCCTCCTCAGAACACTCCTATCCTCATGCCGATATCCTCGGCCGAGTATCCTTCAGCGAGCTTGATCACAGCGTGCTTGCCCTCCTTGGAGACCTTGGTCCAGACCTTGTCCACCTTGACCTCGAAATGCGCCTCGAAGGCCTCCTTGATCTCCGCCTTGGTGGCGGAGCGGTCCACGATGAACTCGATCTTGTTACCGTCCTTGAACTCCTGGGTGGGCGTGCCGGTCATGTAATTCATGGTCTTTTCCGTCACGTACGGGTAAAGCAGTACCTTTCTGGTCATGCTTACCACTCCCCTATTTTCCTGAGGGCGGACTCGGTGAACACCGTCAACCTTCCCGGCATCCCGCCCGGCGCCAGCAGGCCAGGGTTCAGCCTATCCGCATAGGCCACTTCCACGCCTGGTAGGTTCCTGGCGCCCTTGACCACCGCGGCATCATGCACCGAGACGACGAGCAACAGGCTGCGGGGCATCCTGTATGGACGGCCACGCATCTTCCCGCGGCCGGCCCTTATCCTGATCCCGTCCTTGGCCCGGGCGATGTCGTCCGAAACGCCGACGTTCCTCAGCGCCGCCAAGACATCGGTAGTGCTTTCGATCCCCTCGAGACGGTCTTCGATGACGACCGGTAGGGTGAGCCCCTCCTTGAACCGATGCCCCCGCGCCCTGACCTTCTCCGCATCCGCGGTCGCGGCCAAGGCTGACATCTTCGCTAAGGCCTTCTCCTTCCGGTTCACCTTCTTGCTCCAGTCCCTCTCGACCCGGGGAGGGTGCGCCCGGCGGCCGCCCACGTTGTTAGGGGACTCAGCGGCCTTGGCCCCCTGGGCCAACCGCTGCACACGCGCCACCCCACGGCCCTTGCCCCAGGTGGAGACGGAGTGCCGTGCCCCCGCGCCCGGCTTCGGCCCATAGGGCTGCCTCTTGTTGGCCTCCTCAGCGACCACGGCCCGATGGATGACATCAGGCCTGAACTGGGTGGAGAACGCCTTGGGCAGTGCCTCGGTCCTCAGGACCTCGCCGCTCAATGAATAGACGTTGACTTTGGACATTGCTTACGCCCCCTGCTTGGACTCGGTGGATATGTACACCATCTCTGGAGCCTCCTTCATGTCCGGCTGTTGCCGCCTGACCGGGTCCCTCATCCGCACCAGCCTCTTGGTCGGGCCTGGGACGGATCCATGGACCAGGACGAAGGGGTTCCTCACCTCGCCATAGTGCAGGAAGCCGCCCTTGGGGCTGACCTCCTGCCCGCTCTCCCCTACCTTGAGGATGAGCTTGTTGACCTCGGTCCGCTGATGGTATCCCATCTGGCCGCCCTGGGGTACGGTCGTGCGCACATAGCCCGGTCTCTTGGGGCCGAGGTTACCGATCGCGCGGCGGTGCTTCGAATTCTTGTGGGACATGAGCTTCAGGCCCCAGCGCTTGGTGGCCCCCTGGAAGCCCTTCCCCTTGGTGATGGCGATGACGTCGATCATCGCACCGCTCTTGGCGAAGTCGGTGATGGCGATGTCCTTGCCCAGCAATCCCTTGGCGAACTCAATCCTCGCCTCGATGGGGCCGCCTCCGATGCGCAGCTCCATCAGCTCCGGGCGCTTCTTGGGCACCCCAGTGACCAGCTTCGGCTGGGTGAAGGCAAGGACCCTGACGTCCTCGACGTCCACCCCCTTCATCCTCTCCCAGGCCGCCTCCGCCTCGACCTTCTTGGGGATGGGCAGCAACCTGGACAGCTCCTCATCCAGTTGCGGGGCCCAGACCTCCCCCGCGGTCCTGAGGCCATAGCGGGTGCTCTCATAGATGCGCACCGCGGCCACCTTCATCGGCGGCACCTCCAGGACGGTGACGGGCACCCTAATCTCCTGGCCTGCTGTGGAGCTGCTCTTGCGGCGGTCCACGATGAATGCGTGGGTCATTCCCGCCTTGTAACCGGCAAATCCCTGGACCTTCGGGCCTTCGCTGATCTCAGGCCACGAATCCAGCTTTGGTGTCTGCTTCTTGGCTCGCTTCCTGGGACCATAGCCCTTGGAGCCCCTTCTCGGACGTCTAATGTTCGGCATCGATCTCCCTCCCTGTCTCGCGAGAGAGCACACTCTCCTTCGCTAACGCCTGTTCTCAAGAGTGTTGAGGTCAGCACCTTCGACCGTGGCACCGTCGCCTTCCTCCAGAATGTGCGCATGGAGGCGGCTCAGGGATGCTTGCGCATTGCCCAAGGGGTCTGGTCGAACGTCCTCAGTGCGTTGAGCGAAGGTCGCATACTATCGTTCGTATTTAAACCAATCGGTCCATGTATATATAGAGGGCCGAGGGAAAGGCGTTCACTGGCCGCTCTTAGAGCTTCCCATCCTTGGCCTTCTTCTGCAGCCGGTTACGGCGCTCCTTGGAGGTGAAGCCTGTGGCCCGCTCGAGGAAGTCGTTCCACCTCTTGATGGTGTCCGCCGCCACCTCCGGAGAGGCATTCTTGTCCGTGACCGTACTTATATCCAATTTTGTCCTGCCCTTCATTCTGACCTCGATCCGGCCCATCGCCCCATACGAGGAGACGTATGCGTCCCCCTCCTTTGTTACCGAGCCGAACGCGGCTTCCATGAGCCTACGCAGCCCGTCGCCCTCAAGGTTCCCGCAGTTCCCTTTCTTGATATCGTACTCCATAGAATCCCTCTAAAGTGCCAGTTCATCCTCGAGATAGCGCCGCACATCCACCGAGGTGCGCATCGCCCTTTCTGCCGTCAGCAGGGATGCCCACTCCCTCCGGCAAGCGCAGTCATGTCCCTCCAGCAGTCCCACGTCCTGCTCGAAGTTGAATGTTTCAAGGGCGCTCAGCAGCCCCTTGTCACAGGAAGGGCAGTTGTGCATCCCCCGCTGGGCCCCGGCCCCACTGGGCGAGGAGAACAACCGGACGGTCGGCAGCTCCCGCTTGAGCGGAAGCACCTCGAACAAGGACCAGGTCCAAGGCGGACGGTAGTCGCCTCGCCTCCATAGCCCCTCCACCACGGTGCCCTTTTGCACGTTGAGTGGGTTGACGGACACGCTCTCCGAGAAGGGGGCGGCGAAGCGCACGGTGGCCTTGGCGTCCTCTATGGCCGCGCTCTCGGTGAGGAAGGGGGGCTTCAGCAGGACATAGGTCCTCACCGGCAGTCCGCGCGCCTGCAAAGCCTCCGCGGCCCTGACGTAGTCCCTTGTGCTGAAGCCCTTGTTGACGGAGCATCTCAGCACGGTGTCGGAGGCGCTCTCCAGCCCCAGGGCGACCGCCGCATGGTCTGGAAGCTCCTCGAGCACATCGGGCGTCACGAACTCGGGGCGGCTCTCGAACAGCACCCGTTTCGCCCCATCGAAGGACCTCAGGAAGCGCTTCCGCATCTCCGGGGGGACCTCGTCAGGGTCGAGGAAGCTGCCCGACGTGTAGAGCTTCACCATCCGCTCGCCCTCGTACCGAGCAAGCACGGCCTTGAGCTGGATGGACAGCTCCTCCGTCCCGATGCCCTCCGCGCTCTCGACGTTGTAGCCGCACATGGAGCACCCGCCCCTGCGCCACCAATGGCAGCCACGGGTGCGGAGGATGGCCACCAGCGCCCTCTCCCTCCGGCCGTCCACCACGTCGTCCTCCTTCCATACCGTCACCGGCACGGTCGGGTCCACGCTCCTCACGCTACCACCATGTGAGGGATGGTCAACCCCCCCTTACTATTTTATTGCTGCCCTGGGGAACACAACATTTTATATCCTCCCGTCCGGATTCGCGGCCAGGAGAGGCATCATGGCCAGGAAGGTCGTTGTCATAGGAGGGGGGGCGGCAGGCATGACCGCCGCCTCCACCGCAAGGGGGCATGGGGCGGGCGAGATCACCCTCATCACCGAGGACGAGCACGTTGCATACTCGCCCTGCGCCATACCCTTCGTGGTGGAAGGGAGGATCAAGGACTTCCAGGACATAGTGATGCACACCCCCGAGTTCTACCGGAGGGAGAGGGGGATCGACGTTCTCGTCAAGACCTCGGTGGACAAGGTGGATGAGGAGGCCAGGAAGGTGATGACCAAGGATGGCCGGTCGTTCGAGTACGATGCGCTGGTCATCGCCACCGGCGGGACGGTATTTATCCCCCCAGTGGAGGGCCGAGAGCTCAAGGGCGTGTTCCCGGTGAGGGGGATATCCGACGGCCAGGCCATAATGGAACGGCTTCCCATGGTCCACCAGGCAGTGGTGGCAGGGGCGGGCGTGATCGGCCTGGAGATGGCCGTTGCGCTGCGCGCAAGGGGCAAGGAGGTCACCGTGGTGGAGATGTTCGATCAGGTGGTCCCCCGCATCCTGGACAGGGACATGGCCCAGCTGGTGCAGGCGCACTGCGAGGCCCTTGGCATAAGGTTCATCCTAGGGGCCCCCCTCTCCTGCATCGAGGGGGAAGGGAGCGTCACCGGCGTCACCGCCGGCAGGCACCAGGTCCCGTGCCAAATGGTCATCATGGCCACGGGGGTGCGGGCCAACCTCCGCATCCCAGAGCAAATGGGCTTGGAGATCGGACCCCTCGGGGGCGTCCGGGTGAGCCCGAGCCTGCAGCCCTATCGCAAGGGACGGCTCGTGCCCGATGTCTATCTCGCAGGGGACGTCGTGATGTGCCAAAGCGCGGTCCTGGCCGGCCCCACGATGAGTCAGCTCGGCTCCACCGCCGTCAGGCAGGGCAGGGTGGCCGGCATCCGGGCCGCTGGCGGCAGCGCCACATTCCCTGGGACCGCCAGCCCTTGGATCAGCGTGATCGGGGACATGCACGTCGGAGGCACTGGTATGTCCCGCTCCCTCGCCGAGTACTATGGGGTCAAGGTCGCAGAGGCCACGGGCGTGGGCTCCTCCCGTGCCAGGTACTATCCCGGGGGTAAGGACATAACTGTGAAGCTCCTAGCGGACGCCGGGAGCGGGCGGCTCATCGGCGGGCAGATAGTGGGCGGCGAGGATGTGGCAGGAAGGGTGAATTGGATCACCGCGGCCATTCTGGAAGGCGTGACGGCAGGGGCCTTCGTTGAAAGGTTCGAGGGCTCATACTGCCCTCCCACCTCGATGGTCGTAGATACCGTATGCGCGGCGGCGGAGAGGCTGGAAAAGGTGCTGCGGGCCCAGGGCAAATCTGTTTAATACCGTGTGCCTCATTCGGCCCTGAGCATCATGGACCTAGAGGAGAGGTACGCCCTAATAGCCCGGAACACCGAGGAGATCATCACCTCGGAGGACCTGAGGGAGGTCCTTCGGAGCAAATCCTCCCCCACTGGCTATATCGGCTTCGAGCCCTCGGGCCTGGTGCACATCGGCTGGATGGTCACCGCGCAGAAGGTTCGGGACTTCGTTGACGCGGGCTTCTCCTTCATCATATTCCTGGCCGATTGGCACGCCTACATCAACGATAAGTTGGGCGGGGACATAGGCAACATCCGGACCTGCGCCGAGTACATGAAGGACTGCTTCGAGGCCCTCGGGCTGCCGAGGGACAAGGTGGAATATCGTCTGGCATCAGAGATCATGGACGACATAAAATATTGGGAGATGGTCATGAAGGTCGGGAAGGCCTCCTCCCTGCAGCGCGTGAAGCGGGCGATGACCATTATGGGCCGAAGCGAGGACGAGGCGGAGGTCGATGCCAGCAAGACCCTCTACCCCCTAATGCAGGCGGCCGACCTGATCTTCATGGACGTGGACGTGGCCTACGCTGGCCTCGACCAGCGGAGGGCACACATGCTGGCAAGGGAGGCCGCGGAGAAGATGGGGGTCAAGAAGGCGGTGGCGGTCCACACACCCCTGCTTCCCGGGCTCAAGGGCGGGAACCGCATGGACCCCGTGAGCGCGAAAATGTCCAAGAGCGATCCCGATGGAAGCGTGCTCATCCACGACGCGCCGGAGGACATACGGCGCAAGCTGAGCAAGGCCTACTGCCCTCCCGAGGCCGAGGGGAACCCGGTGCTCGCTATCTGCAGGTACATAATTTTCCAGAGGCAGGACGTCATGCGCATCGAGCGCCCGGAGAGGTTCGGCGGGAACCTGGAGGTCAAGGGCTACGACGAGCTTGAACGGACCTACCTGGCCGGAAAGCTGCACCCCATGGACCTAAAGAACGGGACCGCCACGGCGCTCGCAGAGGCGCTGGCCCCGGCCAGGGAGTACTTCCAAAGGAAGCCTGAGAACCTGGAGAGGATGAGAGGGGTGCTCGCAGAGGTCAAGAAGCTGCGGTGACCTCATCTCAGCTCTCTGAGGAACTCCAGGGCCTTCTGCATGCAGATGTTCAGAATGGCCTCCGCATCGCCTATGCCGACCAGTCCGGCCGCGCCGCCGTGCCCGCCCCCGTCGCTGTCCGTCTCCTCCCCCACTCCCCCCAGAAGCTGGCCGAGATGCAGCCCCTTTCGCACCAGTTCCTGGCGGGCCCGGGCGCTGAGGCGGAACCCCTCGTTCCGCTGGGAGGCGACGAAGGCGATGTCCGCCCCTAGGGACAGGAGCGCCTTGCACACCGAGGACTCGAACGCGCTCCCCTGCGAGATGGCCACGATGTGATCGCCCATCCGCTCGAAGCGCATGCGCTGCCCGCCCTTCATTTGGGCCACGCGCTCCGAGATGTCAGTTGGGGAATCGGTGATCGCCAGGACCTCCTCCATGCTCACGTCCGCCCCTTCCATCAGACGGGCGAAGGCCCGAAGCGAGGCTGGATTGGCGAAATGGAAGTGCCCCGTGTCCGTGAGGATGCCCGCGCAGAGCCCCAGGGCCATCTCCCTGCTTATTGGCCGACCCGCCCGCTCGATCAGGTCAAGGACGACCTCGGCACAGCTGCGCTTGCTATCGTCGCAGAGGTATGTCCCTCGTTCCGCCCATTTGTTCGTAGGACAATGATGGTCGATTATTATCATGTCCCCCTGCATCTGACCATAGTCGCCTAGCTGTTCAGGCGATGAGGTGTCGAGGATGACGATGAGGGGGTAGCTACGCTGAGGGCGGGCGAGGAGCTCGATCCCCAGGCGGGCTGCGACGTTCTTGGAGGTGCGGTCCAGCCCTTCAGCGGGCAGGATGTCCGCGGGGGGAAAGGCCTTCGCCAGGGCATAGGCACTGCCCAACGCGTCGGGGTCGGCGTTGCCATGGACCAGGATGAGCTTCTCCGCCGAGGAGAGTTTGGCTATGATATCATCAAGCATCCAAGGCTGCTAACGTGTCCTGGCTATATTCAATTTATCGTAAAAAAAGGAGCGTTAGGGACCTCAAGGCTCAGACGTCCTCCGCGTCCATCCGCAGAGGGGCGCCCTGAGCGCCTATAGCCCGGCTGAGCTGCTCTTGGACGTTCTGGAACTTCTCCTTGAGCATCTTCTCCTGGCGGTCCAGGCTCTTGATGCGGACCTCCGTGGTCTCTTTGTCCTCCTCAAGTTCCTTCAAGAGCGCAGGGATGTCCGCTACCTTGATCATCAGGGAGCCAACGTTCCTGTAGACCGTCGCATCCTGCGGGGTCTTCTTCAGCTCCTCGATGGTCATCTCCATCTCCTTGAGCATGGCGTCCATCCTTATCTTCTGGCCCATCACCGTCTGCAGCTGCTGCTGCAGTTGCTGGAACTGGGCGATCTGGTTCTGAAGCTTGGGGCTGATCTCATCCATCTATATCACCGACCGTTTCACTCATCTTTTCCGCTACGCACATCCATCGGATGTAGGAATTTAAAGCTGCCCTTAGGGCCGGGAGGTCGTCCGCATCAAGCCTGAGGGTCACGGACCCCTGGGACGCATGAACCTCCGCCCGGGTGCGTGGGATCTCCCTCCCGGCCTCCGGACCGATGGCCTTGGCCACATTGGAGGCGAAGGGCGAGCGCACCACCAGGGTGGCCCGGAACATGTCACCGGCCCTTTATGACCTTCTTGACGTTAGGCCGCTCCTTATAGAACAGCTTGGAGCCACAGCTCTCGCACTGTATACCGACCTGGTTGAGGTTGGAGCGGGTGGTCTTCTCGCATTGAGCGCACTTGTAGTTCATGGGGTCTGCTCCTTGCCATGGGCGGCCAACAGCTCCTTGGAGACAGCCTCCCTGATCCTGGGCGCATAGCAGGCGGCAGCGAACTTAGTCTCGCAATGCCTGCAGGCCCAGATCCCGGACGCTACCCTGGTAACGCTCATATGATGGCAGCTGGGGCACTCGAAGTTGGACCGCTGCTGCTTCTCGATGTCCCTGGTCAGCTTCCTGGTGACCACACCGTACCTGGTTCCGAACCTGCCGGAGCTTCCGGCCTTCATAGTTCTCTTTGCCATTGCCATCACCCGATCAGCTTTCTGATCTCCGCTCCCAGTCTGCGGGAGGTATCGATCGCCGTCCTGACCTGCTCCAACGTGAGCGCCCCGCTGAGCCCCTTCTGCATGGCCCGCAGATCGCCGTTGTCATCAGTGGTAACGGTCAGCCTAGCCGCCGCGACCTTCTCCTCGTCGAGAGTCGGGTCAACCAATATAGAGTTTTCTATCTGTACCGAGGTGACGGCCACGGGGGTGCAGGTGACGGGCATCGGAAAGTCCTCCCCCAGCCCATTGGCCTTGGCCGGGACCGTGGCGCTCTTAATGGCCGCGACCGCTCCCAGGTTGCAGGCGTCGAACAGGTTGCCATCGAAATCCAGGACGTATATGTCAAGGAAATTGATCCAGACCTTCTTGCCCGGCTCCACGCAAAGCCTTTCCAGGTCGATCATCTGGCTCTCCCTTATCCCCCGATCGACCACCCGGGCCAGCTCGATCGAGTTCTCGTCCGGCGGACCGGATTCGAAGCTAGGGGAGGCCATGGGGATGAGCTCCGCGTTCGTCGACAGCACGCCCCTGTTGGGGGTGTCCGGGAACGGCTCTCCCACGGTCATCTTCAAACCGACGATGACCTCGGTATTGCCTATCTTGACCCTCGCCGAGCCCTCCGCGGTCTCGACCACGTTCGTCTGGACCATTATCTCCCGATACTGGTCCCACGCCCTCCCATCCACACGCCTGCCGTCGGCAATGAGCCTGTGGATATGGTCCCTCTTGATCTCTGAAACGACGGACCTCGCCATGTTCAGGCCTCCTCGGTCATCGCGTGGACGAGCCCCTTGGTCTCCTCCTCGCCCTCCCCACTGACCACCGCATAGCGGCGGCGCAGGGCGTCCTTCTGCAGCCTGTAGATCTCGGAGCAGGCCCTGACGCCCATCTCCAAGCCCCTGTCGAACTCGGCCTGGGTCATATGCCCGTCCATCTGCATCAACAGCACCTCTCCGGTCCGCGGGATGATGGCGATGGGAAGGTCGGCCTGTCCGAAGTTGTCCTCCTCCTTGTTCAGGTCCAGGACCACCTGGTCATTGACCTTACCCACGGCGACCGCGGGCACAACGTCCTTCATCGGGATGCCCGCATCGGCCAGCGCCACCGAGGCGGCGGTGAGGCCAGCGCATCTCGTGCCGGCATTGGCCTGCAGCACCTCGATGTACACATCGATGGACGTCCTGGGGAAGTTCTCGGTGAACACCACGTACTCCATCGCCTCGGAGATCAGCTTCGAGATCTCCACCGAGCGGCGGTCCGGCCCCGGCCTTTTGCGGTCGGAGACCGAGAAGGAGATCATATTGTACTTGCATTGGACGATCGCCTTGGCGGGGTTCTGCATATGCCGGGGATGGCACTCCCTGGGGCCATACACGGCGGCCAGGACCTTGTTCTTCCCTATCTCGACGTACGCGGAACCGTCGGCGCTCTTGAGCACACCCGCCTCGATCCTTATCGGCCGGAGCTCATCCACCTTCCGGCCATCGATCCTTATGCCATTCTCATCGATGAGCTTCATATCGGAATTTCCACCCATTTAGAACACCTCACTCTTCCTTCCTGTAGACCGAGTCCAGGAACTCCTTCACCCGCTCGGTCAGCTTCAGCGTCTGTGCGCCCTCTTCGATCATCTTGATGGCACGCATGGCGTGCACCATGTCGTCCATGTTCCCATCTACCCAGATCCTGCCGTTCTGGCCGATGAATATGCGGCAGTTGGTGTAGTTCTTGATCATCTGGATCATGGAGCCGTTCTTGCCTATCACCCTCGGCACCTTGCTGTGGGAGATATCCAGGATCTGCCCTCCCTGCAGCTTGCGCAGCCCCTGCTCCTTCATGGTCACCTGCACCCTCTTCGTCTCATCCACCGAGAGCACCTTCGCCAGCAAGGTGTCCCCCACGCTCAGGTAGCGGGCGGTGTCCCCGAACTCGACCCTCCATGGCACCTCATTGACGTGCAGCGGGGCAGGGTAGGGCGAATTGATGTCCACCAGCCAGTTCGAGGGCCCGATGTCGATCACCTTGCCTATGACCATATCGCCGGGGGCCGGAATGTACCTCCCGCCCAAGGGAATGACGTTCACGAAATTGGACTTGACGCTCTTGATGCCGAGCATCGCAGCGAAGATCTTGCCGTCATGGACGTACGTCCCCTCGCCGGGCTTCATGGTCCCAGGGTCCAGAAGGTCCCCGGGAAGCACCAGTTCTCTGGCTGTGCTCTCTTTGCTCATTTGATCAACTCTTGGAAATGTATATTACATCACTTTAGCTGCTTGGTCTCCACGTTCCCGTGGGTCTTGGCGTTCAGGCGCTGGAACAGGTCGTCGCGGAGGCCCGCAGGGATCTCGACCACGCCGATCCAATCGCCGTTCTTCTGCCATTCCTCCCTGGTTATCTTCCCCATCTCCTTCATGTCCTCATAGCACCGGCCGTACTCGTCGGCCTTGAGCTTGACGGCTATGCGCACCTTGTCGAAACGGATGGGGATGAGAGGGCGGAGCTTCTCCAGGACGTGCTGCACCTGGAGGTCCACGGGCTTGAACGGATCGATGTGGACCTTAGCCTCCTCCATCGCAAGCTCGATGCGCGCCGGGGTATGCGGGCCGCCGGTCTGGGGGTTGATGGCATTGCGGGCGATGGTGGCGATGATCCTGAGCCTCTTGCTCTCAAGCATCTCCTTGCGCTGTTGAGCGGTCAGCTGGACCTCCCCCTTCAGGATGATCACCTTGGCGATCTCCACGGGATCGGTCGTGCCGAAGACCTCCCTCAGCTTCTCCTCGGATGCCCTGGTCCCCTTGCGGGCGTTCTTGAATATCTCATCGATGACCATGTAGTCGATCAGATCGACGTCCTTGCCCTCTTTGAGGTGGTTGACTACCTTGGGGTCGATGAGGACCTCAAAGGTCTCGCCATGGGACTCCAGACGGGCCACAATCGCCTCTTCCAGGTCTACCATCTGATACTCCGTCTCAGTCCTGATTGACCTTGGCGATATAGGTTTCCACGTCGGGCTCGTCCAGACGATGGAAGTTCTCGCCGTGGCGGACCACGCCGATCTCCACGGCCTTGGGGTTGAGGTTCTCCTCCTCGGTGGCCTTCTTCAAGGCCTTCAGGCCGAGGATGATCGCGTCCTCCATGGACATGCCCTCCTGATACTCCTCCTCGAAGACCTCCATGACGACGTTGCGCCCCGCCCCTATGCTCCCCGCCTTATAGGAAACGAGCGCCCCGCTCGGGTCCGTCTCGAACAGATGCTCGCCCTGGTCGTCCACACCCGCCACCAGAAGCGCGGTGCCGAATGGCCTGACCCCACCGTATTGGGTGTAGTTCTGCTTATAGTCGCATATCCGTTTGACCAGGTCCTCCACGTCCGCCCGCTCGTCATAGGTGATCTTGTTGATCTGGGCCAGGACCCTTGCCTGGTCCACCAGGATGCGCGCGTCCGCTACCAGGCCGGAGGTGGCACACCCTATGTGATGGTCGATCTGGAAGATCTTCTCTATGGACTTGGGCTCCATCAGGCGGCTAGCGATCCGCTTGTCAACGATAAGGACCACGCCATCCTTGAACTTCAGACCGACGGTGGTCGTGCCCTGCTTGACAGCCTCACGGGCGTACTCTACCTGAAAGAGCCGGCCATCGGGGGAGAAAACCGTTATAGCCCTATCATATGCCATCTGTCCTGGTTGCATGAAATCACTCCGATTATCCTCGATCCAAGCCACCTAAGTTATGAGGACGTATATATTTCTTGGGACTTTTCAAAAACCCTGAGGGAAGGCCAGTCAATCGCGCCTTTCCAACCCCGAAAAGTACCTCTTGCGCAGCGTCAGGAGCGTTCCGGAGGTGCTGAGGGGCACTATTCCCTTTCCATCGGCGGCCAATGCGGCGAGGATCCGGTCCTTGTCCTTCGGGGAGCAGCGGACGACCCCCATGCGCCCGTCGAACTGAATGACCTTAGGGACCTTCACGCCCCGCGAGGACAGGGCGGCGTTCAGGGCCGCTAGGAGTTCCTCATCGGAGGCCTTCCCGTCCACCCGGAACGCGATGTACCGTCGGCGTCCCCTCTTCTCCTTGACGACCATCCCGGAAGCCTCATTTGCCCTTGAAGGAATCGACGATGCTGTTGAACCTCACACCTGTGAGGACGACCATCACCCGCATCTCGTCCTTGATGTTGCCGTCCACGGCGCAGCCCCAGATGATGCGCGCCCTGGGATCGACCCTCTCGCTCACCAGCAATGCGGCCTTCTCCGCCTCGGTGACTGTCAGGTCCTCACCCCCGATTACCCGTACGAGGGCTCCCTTGGCCTGCTTTATGTCCACATCGCCCAGCATCGGGGACGAAAGCGCCTCCTCGATGCATTCCTCGGCCCGCTTCCCGTATTCGCTGGACTCCCCAAGGCCTATCAGTGCCATGCCGCCGTTCCTCATGATGGTGAGCAGGTCGTTGAAATCGATATTGATCAGACCGGGCTTGGTCAGGGCGTCGGTGATGCCCTTGATGCTCTGCATCAACACCTCATCGGTCACCCGGAAGGCAGCCTCCAGCGGCAGCTTGGGAACAAGCTCCAACAGCCGATCGTTCTGCAGGACGATGGTGGTGTCGCACTGCTCCTTCAGCCTCTCCAATCCTTTGAGGGCGTTGCTCATGCGCATGGCGCCTTCGGCCTTGAAGGGCAAAGTAACGACGCCTATGGTCAGGGCCCCCGCCCTCTTGGCAAGTTCTGCGACCACCGGGGCGGAGCCCGTGCCAGTCCCCCCGCCCAGCCCGGCCACCACGAAGACGATGTTCTGTCCGTCGAGGTATTTCCAGAGGTCGTTCTCCGACTCCTCGGCCGCCCGTTTCCCCACCTCAGGCATGGAACCGGAGCCCAGCCCCTTCGTCATGGTCCGCCCCATCAGGAGCTTGTGGTGGGCTTGGATCGAAAGGAGATGTCGAGCATCGGTGTTGCAGGCCACGAGCTTGACCCCTTCCACACCGGCCTGGTACATGCGACGGATGGTGTTTGATCCCCCTCCTCCACACCCAATGATGGCGATCTTTATCTTAAGCGAGTCGACAAGGGCCCGCAGCTCATCGTCCTCCGTGCTGGATGTTGCGATCGGCTGCTCGGCCCCCTTTTGGAACATGTCATCGAACAATGGGCAAATGGCACCCACCCGTGTAATGAATATTCTATATAGTATTAAAAGGCAAGGAAGCCCAAAGTAAGCCCAGCCGGCCGCTATTCATCTCCGACCATCTCAAAGGCGATGCCGCATGACGGACAGCAGCGGTCCTCCGGGGACAAGCGGACCCCGCACTCGGGGCAGACCTCTCCAAGGAACAAACCGCACTCGCAGACGCCCTTCTTCTCATCGATCATCCTTCCGCAGGAAGGGCATAGGACCAGCTTAACCTCCTCAAACAGCTCGTGACAATAAGGGCACTCCACCTCCCCTTCGTCCATCTGGGTCCCGCAGATGGGGCAATAGAACACTCCGTCCTCATCGGCGATGATCGCCCCACATTCGCATACCCCGGAGTCCTTTAACACCGTCCTACCACATATCGGGCATTCCATGCTCTCCAGCTCTGGGTAGGTCGCCCTTTCCTCCACCTCCTCCGGGGAGTATGCCTTTTGGCAATAGGGGCAGAAGCCAGTGCGCTTCAGGCAGGTGATGTGAAAGGTCCTTCCGCACTCGCAATCGACACTGGGAAGCCCGGCCTTCAGCTTTCCCATGCATATCTGGCAGACCACGCCCTCACCCCGTACTGGCCGGATCTTCCCCCGAGGTCCCACGGGGCTTAACGGGTCCAACCTATCCTCGTGAAAGGCCCAGCACCGTGCCTGCCCTCGGTCCCTTTTAACGAAAAAATAATAAATAGGGATGAGGCTGGATATGCCGAGCGATCCGAGGAACAGGGCGAGCACCCTCGAACGGACCGCATCGCCGTTTATATTATTTCCCACCCGGTTATTGAATGCCGTCATTGGGAGCGATCAGCGCGCTAAGGTCAAAAGCCCATTTCCTATGCACGCACGCTTATTCTTCCGATTACTAAAACGATAAAAGCGAAATGTTCTTAAACGGAACGCAATCACCAAAACACCATGTCCTATCCATCAACAGAGCACATAATGTTGAAATATGGACATTCCAATCCCTGCAAGGCCGCCCAGTCGTCAGGGGGGCTCTCCCTGGCGGTCCAGGCCTCTGGGATGAGGTTCCCGGGAGGTGCCCATTCGCCTCTCTGGGATAGGTGTGCGAAGGGTAAGGGGCGGACCCGGCGTTTTGGTCCGGAGTGGGAGTTACAATAGGAGGGAGAGGTTGAGCGGTTTAAAATCAATATTTGGCGGATTGTTCAAGAAGGACAGCAAGGGAGAACAATCGTCCCAAGGATCGATGGATGACGTAAAAGGAGGAGCGAATATGGTATCAAAGAGCGGTTCTGTTCTGGTCGTCGGGGGAGGTATCGGCGGCGTCCAGACCTCTTTGGACCTGGCCGAGTCCGGGTTCAAGGTCTACATGGTCGAAAGCAAGGCCAGCATAGGGGGTGTCATGTCCCAGTTGGACAAGACCTTCCCAACGAACGATTGTTCGATGTGCATTCTGTCCCCTAAGCTCGTGGAGGCGGCGAGGCACCCAATGATCAGTATGATGACGCTGACCGAGGTCATGGGGATCGAGGGGGAGGCCGGCAACTTCACCGTTACCCTGAAGAAAAAGCCCCGGTACGTCCGCGAGGACAGATGCGTCGGCTGCGGTCTCTGCGCAGAGAAGTGCCCGTCCAAGGTCCCCAGCGAGTACGAGCTGGGCCTGATGAACCGGAAGGCTATCTACGTGGCCTACGCCCAGGCTGTGCCCATGAAGTACGCGATCGACGCTGACAAGTGCCTCTATCTCACCAAGGGCAAGTGCGGCAACTGCAAGAAGGTCTGCCCCGCCGATGCCATAGACTATGAGATGAAGGAGCAGATCGAGAAGATTAACGTGGGTGCGGTCGTGCTCGCGCCCGGGTACGAGCTATTCGACGCCCGCTTGAAGAAGGAGTACGGCTACAAGGAGTTCAAGAACGTCCTCAACAGCCTGGAGTTCGAAAGGGTCCTTAGCGCCACCGGTCCCTATCAGGGGCACGTGGTCAGACCCTCCGACCATCAGACACCTAAGAAGGTCGCTTTCATCCAGTGCGTCGGTTCCAGGGATGAGAAGGTCGGCAACCCCTTCTGCTCATCCGTCTGCTGCATGTATGCGCTCAAGCAGGCCATAATCGCGGGGGAGCACACCACTGGCCTGAAATCCACCATCTTCTTCATGGACCTCAGGGCGTTCGGCAAGGAGTTCGAGGACTACGCCAAGAGGGCCGAGAACGAGTATGGCATCAAGATGCACCGCGGCACCCGCGTCGCCTCCGTGGAGGAGACCGAGGGCAACAACCTGCTGCTGCGCTACAGCGATGGGAACAACGTCCTGGCCGAGGAGTTCGACCTGGTCGTCCTGTCCGCTGGCTTCCAGCCTCCATCATCCGCCAAGGCCTTGGCTGACCGGCTGGGGTTCAAGCTGAACGAATTCGGCTTCTGCCAAACCGGGGTCTACACCCCCCTTGAGACCACCAAGAAGGGGGTGTACGTCACTGGTGCTTTCAGCGCCCCTAAGGATATCCCGACCTCCGTGGCCGAGGCGAGCGGTGCGGCCGCCAAGGCCGGCTCCCACGTGTTCAACAACAGGGTCAGCATCGACACCGTTGTCAAGGAGGTCCCCGAGACCGATGTCACCGGGCAGGAGCCCCGCATCGGTGTGTTCGTGTGCGACTGTGGCATCAACATCCGCGGGACCGTCGACGTGCCTTCCGTCGTGGAGTACGTGAAGACCCTGCCCAACGTAGTGTACGCTGCGGAGAACAAGTACACCTGCTCCGCTGATACCCAGGAAAGCATCAAGAAGATGATAAAGGAGCACAAATTGAACCGCGTAGTGGTCGCCTCCTGCACCCCCCGGACGCATGAGGCCCTGTTCCAGAGCACCATAAAGGAGGCTGGGCTGAACCCGTTCCTCTTCGAGATGGCCAACATCCGCGACCAGTGCTCCTGGATCCACATGCACGAGCCGGAGAAGGCCACCGAGAAGGCCAAGGACCTGACGCGAATGGCCGTGGCCAAGGCCCGCTACCTGGAACCGCTGACCAAGTCCAAGCTGGGCGTCAACCACTCCGCCGTCGTCGTGGGCGGCGGGCTGGCCGGAATGACCGCTGCCCTGGACATCGCCGCCCAGGGCTTCAAGGTCGACATCTTGGAGGCCACAGGTGCCATGGGCGGGAACATGGTCAACCTGTACACCGCTGAGGGAGGGATCTCCCCCAGGCAGTACATCAAGGACCTGGAGGCCAAGGTGCGGGCGAACGGTAAGATAACTGTTCACCTGAACACCAAGGTGGAGGACGTCTCCGGATTCGTGGGCAATTTCAAGGTGAAGGTCACCGGCGGCAAGGAGATCGAGACCGGTGCCATCGTGATTGCCACAGGGGCCAAGGCCTATGTGCCGACGGAGTACAACTACGGCAAGGACAAGAAGGTGGTCACCCAGAACGAGCTGGAGAAGGCCTTGGCGGAGGGCAAGTTCGCCGCCAGGAACGTCGTCATGGTCCAGTGCGTTGGCTCTAGGAACGATGCCGCCCCGTACTGCAGCCGTGTATGCTGCTCCAAGGCGGTCAAGAACGCCATTGAGATCAAGAAGAGGGACCCCAAGGCCCAGGTCTACATCCTGCACAAGGACATCAGGACCTATGGCTTCAGGGAGACCCTGTACAAGGAGGCTAGTGGGCTGGGCGTCAAGTTCATCCGTTATCCGGAGAACAAGATGCCCGAGATGACCGCGGACGGCAAGATCGTGGTCGAGGACACCATCCTCGGCGCCCCGGTCCAGCTTTCCCCGGACTGTCTTGTCCTGAGCGTCGGGGTCCGCCCGAACGAGGACAATGAGGAGCTCGCCAAGATGTGCAAGGTGCCCTTGAGCAAGGACAAGTACTTCCTCGAGGCGCACATGAAGCTGAGGCCGGTCGACTTCGCCACCAGCGGCGTATACCTGGCAGGGCTTGCCCATTGGCCGAAGTTCATCGACGAGACCATCGCTCAGGCCTCCGGGGCCGCCTCAAGGGCCATGACCATCATCTCGAAGCAGTACCTCGAGACCCAGGGCATCATCGCCGCGGTCAACGAGATGGTATGCAATGGTTGCGGCGTGTGCGAACCCGTGTGCGAGTACCGCGCAATCACCATCGTGGGCGACCCGGCGAACCCGGACAAGCGCAAGGCCGTGATCAACGAGGGCCTGTGCATGGGATGCGGGACCTGCGTGGCCGCGTGCCCGTCCGGCGCCCTCGAACAGAAGGGCTTCAAGAACAACCAGATCCTGGCACAGATCGACGCCGCCCTCGTCGGAGGTGGTAAGTGATGGCCGAGGAAGCGCAGGCCCAGAGCGCCCCCGTGGAGGCCGAGGGCTGGGAGCCGAAGCTGTTGGTGTTCTGCTGCAACTGGTGCTCCTATGCTGGGGCTGATCTGGCCGGAGTGTCCCGTCTGCAGATGCCGACCAACTTCCGTGTCATCCGCACAATGTGCTCGGCTCGGGTGGACCCCGAGTTCGTCCTGAGGGCCTTCGCAAAGGGGGCCGATGGCGTCCTCGTCCTCGGCTGTCACCCCGCCGACTGCCACTACATTGGCGGGAACTACCGCACCAGAAGGAGGATCGCCCTGCTCCGCGTGCTGCTGGAGCAGTACGGGTTCAACCCAGACCGATTGAAGCTGGAATGGGTCTCCGCCTCAGAGGGGATGAAGTTCCAGCAGACCATAAAGGAGTTTGACCGCACCATCAGGGAACTGGGGCCGAACCCCATAAACGAGGAGTAAGGAGGAGAGATAAATGGCAAAGATAAGGATCGCACAGTACTGGGCTGCCGGGTGCGGAGGATGCGACGTCGCCCTGCTGGACATCGACGAAAAGATCCTGGGCGTCGCCGAGATCGCCGACATCGCGTTCTGGCCCATCGCCGTGGACGCCAAGGTGAAGGACGTCGAGGCCATGCCGGATGGGTACATAACCGCCACCCTAATCAACGGAGCGATCAGGAACAGCGAGAACGAGCATATGGCCAAGCTGCTGAGGCAGAAGTCGGCCCTCATCGTCTCCTTCGGTTCCTGCGCCTGCTTCGGCGGGGTGCCCGGCCTGGCCAACATGACCAGCAAGAAAGAGATCCTGGAGTACGTGTATTGGCACACCCCTACCTCCGACAACGTGGAGAAGGTTCTGCCCACCCCGCATTACAAGGTCCCCGAGGGGGAGATCGAGATCCCGGTCCTGTACGACACCGTATATACCCTGGACCAGGTCATAGACGTGGATTACTACATGCCCGGTTGCCCGCCGACGACCAACCTCATAAACGAGTTCCTGGGCATGGTCGAGAAGCACGTGAAGGAAGGCGCCCCCCTGCCCCCCAAGGGCTCCGTCATCGCCTCCCAGAAGACCCTCTGTGATGAGTGCGCCAGGAAGAGGACTACCAAGAAGGTCGAGAAGATATACATGCCCTACGAGATCGACATCGATCCCGAGAAGTGCATGCTGGAGCAAGGCATCATATGCCTGGGGCCGTCCACGAGGGCGGGCTGCGGCGCCAAGTGCCTGGAGGGCAATCAGCCCTGCCGCGGATGCATGGGCCCCACAGCCGAGGTCCTGGACCAGGGCGGAAGCATGCTGAGCGCGCTGGCCTCGATATTCGCCATTGGCAACCAGGAAAGCCAGCTGAGCGAGGACGATATCTTGGAGCTGATGACCCAGGTCAAGGATCCGCTCGGCACGTTCTACGCGTTCACAATGCCCGCCTCTATCATCAAGAAGAAGGTTAAGGAAAAGAAAGCTACCACAGCCCCCAAGGAGGCCTGAACGAATGTGCCCGATATTGATGGGTCAGGGACCCGATAAGATTGAGAAGGTGACCGAGAAGCGGATCACGATCGACCCGATCACCCGGTTGGAGGGCCATGGCAAGATCGAGATCTTCCTGGACGACAACGGGAACGTGGCAAACGCCTATTGGCAGGTGCCCGAGCTGAGAGGATTCGAAAAGTTCTGCATCGGCAGGTCCGTGGATGAGCTCAACAAACTGACCTCCAGGCTCTGCGGGGTATGCCCCGGGGCGCACCACATATGCTCCACCAAGGCGTTGGACGGTGTGTTCGGCGTCGAGCCCCCTGAGACGGCCAAGAAGCTCCGCGAGCTCTTCTACATGGCGCACTACATCCACAGCCACATCGCCCACTTCTACGCCTTGGCGGCCGCTGACTTCGTCCTAGGCCCCGGGGCCCCGAAGGCCGAGCGGAACATCCTCGGGGTGGTCGCGGCGGTCGGAGTGGAGATCGGCGGCGAGGTCATCAAGCACCGGTCCTACGCCCAGAAGATCCAGGAGATGCTCGGCGGAAAGGCCACGCACCCGGTGTGCGGCATTCCCGGCGGGTTCTCCAAGAGCATCAGCGAGGACGAGAGGGCGAAGATCGAGGCAATGGCCAAGTCCTGCGTGGAGTTCAGCAAGTTCACGAACCAGCTGTTCGCAGATGTCGTGCTCAAGAACAAGGACTATCTGGCGCTGATCACCGACCCCGGCATCTACTACAACGAGACCTACTACCTGGGCACGGTGGACAAGAACGACAAGATCAACTTCTACGACGGAACGCAGAAGATGATCTCCCCCACCGGGGAGGAGGTCGCCCGCTACACGGGCAAGGACTACCTGAAGTACATCGCCGAGCACACCCTGCCCTGGTCCTACGAGAAGTTCTGCTACTTCAAGCCGATCGGCTGGAAGGGCCTTGTGGACGGGAAGGACAGCGGCATCTACCGCGCCACCCCGCTCGCCAGGCTGAACGTTTCGAAGGGCTTCACCACCCCGCTCGCGCAGGCGGAGTACGAAAAGTACTTCGGCACGTTCCGGGACCTCGGGGTCAAGGGGCCGATCCATCATACAATGGCGACCCACTGGGCCCGTGTGATCGAGATGCTGTACGCCTCGGAAAAGCTGCTGGAGCTGTCCCAGGATCCGGAGATCACCGGCAAACATGTGCGCAACCCTGTGAAGGAGCCTGGCGAGGGCGTCGGTATATTGGAGGCCCCGCGTGGCACGCTCGTGCACCACTACGTAGCGGACAAGAACGGTATAACAAAGGACGTGAACCTGGTGGTGGGGACCACGAACAACAACGCCCCCATGAACCTCAGCGTCCGCAAGGCCGCCACCGCACTGATCAAGAACTGGCAGGTGTCCGACGGGCTGCTCAACGCCGTGGAGATGGCCTACAGGGCCTACGACCCCTGCAACAGCTGCGCCACACACACCCTGCCAGGCCAGATGCCCATCGACGCGGTCATCAGGCGGGCCGACGGCTCGGTCTACAGGACCCTTTCCCGCAGCTGCTGAAACCCCTTTCCCAACCTTTTCCTGTTTTTTATTTTGCGCGGAGGCCTTAAGGGTCAATCCTCCATTCGAAAGTATCCCCTTCGTTTGACCCTGAGCGCCGATACGCTGCCGAGGAGCAATCCGTCCATCAAATACACCTGGCCGTTCGCCAGGTCCACCAGTTCATTGGCCAGGAGGGGGCCGAGCATTCTCGGCCCTTCCAGATTGACCGGTCCTCCCCCCAAGGACCGGTTGAAGGCCGGGACCATGATCGCCTCGTCCGGGACCCTTTCGTATCTTCCCCCTCCGCTCCTGAACCGGCAGCGCACCCAGCATCTCTCCACCTGGTTGTGATGGAGCCCGTCCTCGAAGACGACCGCAGGATGATTATGCCCCATTATCAGAAGGCGGGACGCCATGACCTCCTGGGACGGCCATGCATGCCCGTGCACGAACCCTACATCGTCAAGGACAAGGCCTCCTTGATCATGAACGGTAACCTTGGCGGGCACCATGCGCTCGATGTCCGTGTCGTGGTTGCCCTTGATGATGTCTATGCGCGGGTAGTGGCCCAACAGGCTATTGAAGAACCGGGGGACCTCTGCATGCTCCTGTTTGGTCGAACCGGGGACCTGGTGCTTGACGTCCCCGATTATCACAAGACGGTCTACCCCCTTCGCCAGGTCAATGAGCTCCCGCTGCATGCGATTGGTCTGCGACGGGATGACTATCCCCCGGAAGCGCATGTCCGTCTCTATCCCGATATGCAGGTCCCCGACGCACAGCACGCGCTCCTCACCCAGGACCTCAAGCGCCGGGTGGTCCGGGACCGGGACCGCCTTGGACACCATCTACGCGCCCCTGAGCAGCCGGGAGGCGAGCATCTCCGGCAACCCGTTCTCCCTCACCCCGGCGATCACGGTGCGCTGGTCGTAGCCCACCCGCACCATGCTGAAGGTCCATTCCGCCGTATCAAGGATGGCGTAGGAGGCCCGAGGGTCACCGTCCCTGGGCTGCCCCACTGAACCAGGGTTGATGACATGGCCGCTCGGGAACTGCGCTATGTACGGCATATGGGTATGGCCAAGCACCAGGAGCTTGGCGCCGGCCACCGCCAGCAGCTCGTCGCTCACGTGCTCTTCAAATATGTACTCGGACATGTGCCGTGGGGACCCGTGGTGAATGGCCGCCATAACCCCATCCACCGGCCGATGGATGGAATTCGGCAGATCGCGAATGAAGGCGTACGTGGATGAGGAGATATGCCCCCTCGTCCACTCAATGGCAGCGGCGGCGATGCTGTTCATGCCCTTTGTCCCCACCAATACGGCCCTGTCGTGGTTCCCGGCGATGCAGTGCACCTCCCTCCCCCTCAGGAGCTCCACGACCTCATCCGGGAAGGTGTAGTATCCAAGGATGTCCCCCGCGCAGTACACCGTTCCCACGTTCCGAGCGCTCATGTCCTGCAGGACCGCTTCCAAGGCTGGAAGGTTCGCATGGACGTCCGAGATCAGGCCGACCTTCATCTGCATACCTCCTTCATAGTTTCGACAGGCATCGCTGGAGGACCCGCGGGACACGCTCGAGCAGGTCCGTGGCCATCAGGCCATAGCTGTACTCCTCGAAAGCCATGTCCCCCGCCGAACCATTGAGATAGGCGGCGGCGCGGGCGGCGTTGAAGGGGGCCATCCCCTTTGAGAGCAGGCCGGCGGTGATCCCCGCCAGCACGTCCCCCGTGCCGCCCACGCTCATGCCCGCGTTGCCGGTCCGGTTGAGCTTGACCCTCTGCCCGTCGGTGATGACGTCCACCCTCCCTTTGAGGAGGACGGTCCAGCCGGTCCTGGCGGCCAGTTCCTTCGCCGCCTCGGTCCGTCCCCCGTCGTCCTTGGGCACGGGCTGGCCGATCAGCCCCTCCAGCTCCCCGTGGTGTGGGGTGAGGACCCCTTTCTTGCCCTTGAGCATGTCCAGATGTCCGGCCACGGCCTTCAATGCATCCGCGTCGAGCACCATTGGCAAGGTGCATTTCGATAAGACTCCTCTCACTCCAGCCAAGGTGTCTTCGTCATCCCCGAGCCCCGGGCCCAGGAGGACCGCGTCCATTCCCTTGCAGAGGGCGAGCGTCCTCTCGACGCTCCCGACGCCAAATCTCCTCCCAGTCAAAGGGACCGTGATCAGGTTGGGGGAATAGCTCGCAATGACCCCCCGGACCACGTCGGGGCAGGCCACGAAGACCAGGTCCGTCCCGACGCGGTATGCGGCCAGCCCCGCGAGGGTCGGCGCCCCCGTGTAGGGGCCCCCACCGACCACCAGCAACCTTCCATTCTGTCCCTTATGCGAGTCCGGGGAGGGCAGCGGGAAGTGTACCAGGTCCCCCGGCCCGACGTACCTTTCCGCCTCGGCCGGGATGCCTATATCCTTCACCACGATCTCCCCGCACCGTCCCTCGTCCATTCCGACCTTGAGGTCATGGAAGGTCACCGTGACCGCGGGACGGACGGCCAGCCCGGTCCCCATCCCCGAGGGAACGTCGACCGAGACCACCGGCCTGCCCGAGGCGTTGATGGCCCTGATGAGCGTCGCATACGGCTCCCTGGGCTCGCCCTTGGCCCCGACGCCGAGGAGCGCGTCCACTAACAGATCATAGGCGGAGAGGTCCTCCCCCGAGTAGACCCCGTGCAGTTCCTCGACCTTCTCGAAGTTGAGGCGGGCCTCGGGGGACCGTATGTGCGAAGGGGGCAATGCCAGTAGCACCCTTACGCGGTTGGCCTTCATCAATGCCCTGGCGGTCACGAAGCCATCCCCCCCGTTGTTGCCTGTGCCGCAGAGGATCGCGATGCGCAGCCCTTCACCAAAGCGGGAGGTGATCTCCTTGGCCACGACCTGACCGGCGTTCTCCATGAGGACCTCGGGCGGCACCCCCAGGAACTCCGAATTGATATCCAGGACCCGGACCTCCTCCTGCTCGATCATGGATAGGGCATGGCCTTGGATGGGAATAATCCTTTCCAGACATCGACAAGCAATTTATATCAGGACCCCATTTTAAAGCTGGAAGAATCCAAGATGTCCGAGATAAAACGTTTGGTGCTGGACGTGCTCAAGCCCCACCACCCGTCCATAATCGACCTGGCAACGAGGCTCAGCGTCGTCGAGGGGGTGTCCGGGGTCAACTGCACTTTAGATGAAGTGGACCAGGAGACCGAGAGCATCAAGATAACGATCGAGGGGACCGCCATCAACTACGAGGATGTGGAGGAGGTCATCATCGACTCCGGGGCGGTCATCCATTCCGTGGACAGCGTGTCCGCGGGCAAGAAGCTGGTGGAAGAGGTGGAGACCCCTCAGGACCGCTGAGCGCTTGCCAGCAGCTCCCCCACCTTCAGGACCAATTGGGACTTGGGCCCGGTTCGCTCGACCAGCACCCTTCCCCCGCTGGAGAACCAGTTGGCGGGATAGCGCTTCTCCCGCTCGACCTTATGCTGCAGCCCCAGTTGCCTGAGGGCCGCTGAGATCATATCGACGGTAGGATTGACAACGGCCAGCCCCTTTTTGACCTTACGCCCTCGGGACCGGGGCCTGGACCGGTCGAAGTACTCCGGCCAGAGCACCCACGCGGTGTCCTCGTCCAGAGCCATGGGCGACCCCGTGCCCCTACTCCTTCACGAGGATGGCGTTGATGGAGCCGTCCTGTCCCGGTCTGGAGGTGACCTTTGCCGGGCCGAGCTCGGTCTGGATGACCGCGCCCTTGGTGATTATGTTGCGCTGAACGTAGTTCGGGTTGGCGGGGCTCTCCTTGACGGTGATGATCTTGGCCTTCTGGGTCTTGTTGGTGGCCGGGTCGACGACATTGGCGAATTGGGCCTTCAGCAGGCGCACCTTGGTGTTCGCCCCGCGCACCCTGGACACCGACCGCTTCTCGCTGCCCACAAGGGTGAAGACGGGCTCCTTGCCGATCTCGTACCTCCGTTTCTTCCTGGACAGCGTCAAACGCCCGCCAGTGGGCTTCCTCTTGGACCTACCTTGCCATATTGCCATAGCAATCCTGGGCCACCTAAATAGGCTTGTCTATAAAAACCTTGGCCTCTGGTCTAGAGGTCCAGTAGGGTCAGGCGGACCTCGTCCCCAAGCTCCATCATCCCTGCATAGTGGTCCTTGGCGGCCCCCGGGTTCATGTACCACACGCCCTCCTTCATGGTCACCCCGCGGTCCTCATGGATATGCCCGGAGAGGACCACCGCGGGCCTGCATCTCTCTACGGCATCGCGCACCGCCCTGCTCCCAACGTGCCGGTTCGAGTAGGTGAGGTCGAAGGTACCATAGGCGGGGCAATGCAGCACCAGGACCATGCCCTCCTCCATGATCGGCCTCAGCGATCTTGATATCTCCTCCTCCGGCATCTCGAACGGGGTACGGAACACGCTCGGGTTCGAACCTCCCAATCCTCCCCACGTCCGACCGTCTACCCTCACCTTATGCCTGTGAAGGCAGACTGCGCTCCGCTCGATGAAGGCCTCCGTTCCCAAGGGATCGCAGTTGCCCGGGACGGCGTAGCACCTTGCGCCGAGGGAACGGATGAAGTCCTCCGCATAGGCCGGAGGCCCGAAGTGCGTGATGTCCCCGAGCAGCACCGCCTCTTCCAAGGAATGCTCCCGCATCAGCTCCCTGGCCGCCTCGGCCACCCACTCCCGGCGATGCACGTCCGAGAGAACAAGGTACCTTCCGCTCACATCCAGCGGTAATGGCGAAAGGGATAAAGCATTTTGCTCAGGCAAAGCCGAAGCCGAGGTCCTGGTAGACCAACAGGTAGGAGAGGGCATACCCTATTATGGCGGAGCCGTTCAGGAACGGCAGGCCGGCCTGGGGCCTGCCCTTGGAGATGAGGAGCATCAGGGCTGCGAGCCCTATCGTCACCGCGACCAACGTGAGCAGGGCCACGCTCATGGCCGGCCACGGCCAGCCTGCCCCGCTCACCGGGGAAAGGTTGGCCGCCGCCGAGACCACGAGCACGGAGGGGATGACCGCGTCCCCCAGCCCCATGAGCATCATCTCCCTCTCGGCGTCCTTGCTTCGGTCCTTTAGGTCCAGCTGGGCGAGGTCGGTCCCATGTTTGCCCGGCACTACAAGGACGATCGGGAGGCCCAGGTCCCCCACCCCCTCGGCCAGGGTGAGCATGTGCTTGGTGACGTAGACGGAGATGGCATCATACATGGCCATGACGGTGAGCAATATGAGGGACGGCAGGATGCCGAGGGTGATGCCGAGGACCAACGCAGCCCCCGCGCCGATGATGAGGCCCGCGGCGTTCACCACGTACCAGCGAGGGTATTTGTACAGGAGAGCGAGCACCCCGGCGGCCAGGGCGATCCCGAAGCCGAGCGAAAAGGCCTCCCCCTGCCCGGCCAGCAACAGGAAGAGCGAGCCGATGGAGAACAGCCCGACCCCCAACGCCCCCATCAGCAGGGCCTTGAGCAGCCCCCGGCGGGCGCGCTTGATCAGCACCAGCATCGCCCCCGTCATGCCCACCACCAGTATTATGAATACGATGGGGCTCGTCGGGTCGTTCTGGTCCTGGAATGCCCTATAGCCGCTGGGCACAGAGGGCACCACCAGCAGCGCCGCCAAGGGCACGGCGAGGAACATCCCTATCAGAAGAACGTACTGCCTGGCGGTGCGCATGGGTGGAAATGGCCGGACAGGCTTAAATCGTTAATGCCCTCCGCGAACGGAAGGTCATTCCATGGATACGTTGCCATAGGCCACCTTGCCGGTGATCTTGGCCACCTTGACCTTCACCCTGGACCCCTTCACGGTGCCGGGAACATAGATGATGTAATCGAACATGCGGGCCACTCCATCGCCCTTCTTGCCCACGTCCTCGATCATCATCTCGTACACCCCGCCCTCCCGCAGCCCCTCCTCGGTGGGCTTCTGGACCTTGCGGACGTTGACGGGACGATGGGCGCCGCAGGCCTCGCATTCAAGGATGAGCACACGGTCCTCCTTGGTGATGTGCGTGTCCGGTCTCCCGCACTCCGAGCAGACCACGAACGTGTCCACGTAGCTCTGCACCTTGTCCGCGATCTGGGCCGAGGTGAGGCGGGTCTTGAAGATGACGCGCCGCCCCTCCAGGGTGCCGGGTGTGCCAAGCTCCCTGAGGAGGTACTGCAGCACATGCTCAGGCTCCCGGCGCAATGCGTCCACAACATCCCCGAAGTTACGGAAGACGGTGGTCTTCCCCTCCTGGAACACGTCCGGCTCAGGGACCACGAACCGTTCGTGCTTCTCAATGGTCTCCGGCAGCTGCGTCTTGGCCCGGTCCAGCAAGGAAAGGTAGTCATCGTTGGGCATGTCGATCGGTCCTCCAAGTCCCCCATGCGATATAAAGCTTATTGGGTTGCCCCGTACTTGCGGGCCACCGCCGCCTTGACCAGTCCCAGGTGCAATGGGGACGGCCTATTGGGCCGGGACTTGAACTCGGGATGGAACTGCGAGGCGAGGTAGAAGTCGTGCCCCCGCATCTCCCCGATCTCCATCTTAACGCCGTCCGCGGACCGCCCGGTGAACCTCCATCCCCCCGTCTCCAGCTCCTCTATGTGCTTGGGGTTGATCTCGTAGCGGTGCCTGTGGCGCTCCATGATCAGCGCCTTGCCGTAGAGTTCGAACGCCTTCGTCCCCTCCTCCACCATCACCGGCTGGGCCCCAAGCCTCATGGTCGCCCCCAGCCGTTTCACGTTCTTCTGCTCCGGGAGCAGGTCCACCACGGGGAAGGGGGTGTCTGGGTCGAACTCCGTGCTGTTCGCCCCCTCCATCCCCAGAACGTTCCGGGCGAACTCAATGGTGGCTATCTGGAAACCGAGGCAGACCCCAAGGAACGGAATGCGGTTCTCCCTGGCGAACTTGGCGGTCGCTATCTTTCCCTCTATCCCCCTTACCCCGAAGCCCCCCCGGATCAGGACCCCAT
>Ga0228535_1001625_pt1 | contig 31131 bp, 27 predicted proteins | sample SJ1metagenome_FD_168457 | JGI IMG/M metagenome (GOLD analysis project Ga0228535, IMG submission 168457) | Enriched culture of PCE-dechlorinating microbial communities from Ithaca, New York, USA - SJ1 | ecosystem: Engineered > Modeled > Simulated communities (microbial... > Unclassified | place...
AAATCTTACGGTGGCTGAGAATGTCTTGCTGGGCATGCGGGAATTCCAGAAATTTCTGTGGCAGGACATGGAAGGCGTGCGCAAGCGAATTCGCGAGATTTCCGAGCGCTACAATTTGCCTGTCCAGCCTGATGCCTATATCTGGCAGCTTTCTGTTGGCGAACAGCAGCGTGTAGAACTTGTAAAAACGCTCTGTCTCGGAGCGTGTTTTCTCATTCTCGACGAACCGACAAGTGCGCTTACTCCACAGGAGACAGACGATCTCATCGCGCTTTTAAAGCGCATGTCCAACGACCTGTCGATTATTTTTATCAGCCATAAGCTTGCCGAAGTGACTGCGCTCTCCGATCGCATCGCTATTCTCAGGCAAGGAAAGGTTGTATACCGCGGCACGACATCGGGTCAATCGGTCTCGAACCTTGCCTCGCTCATGACCGGGCATGAAGTAGTGCTGCCCTGCAATGAATGCACTGGCGGCTCAGGAGAAACCATACTCGAGATCAGGAACCTGAAGGTCAGGTCCGATCGAGGGTTCTTTGCGCTCGACGGGCTGTCGCTATCACTGCAGAAAGGCGAGATTCTCGGCCTTGCGGGCGTTTCCGGCAATGGTCAGCGGGAGCTTGCAGACGCGCTAGCGGGCTTGAGAAAAGTCGAATCTGGAAGCATTCTCTTTAGAAAAAAAGAACTTGCGAACAAAAGCCCGCGCTCGATTATTGAGGCAGGCATCGGCTATATTCCCGAGGACAGGAATGAAGAAGGAATTGTTCCACCTTTCAGTGTGCGGGACAACCTGATTCTCAAGGATTTCCGCTCGAAGCATTTTTGCAAGGGGCCTTTTTTCCGCTTCGATGAAACGCGCCAAAATGCCGAGGAGCTTCAGAAGCGCTTCGATATCCGTTGTGCATCGCTCAATGTCGCCGCGGGGTCACTTTCCGGAGGAAATATCCAGAAAGTTATCCTTGCCCGCGAATTGGCGCGTAAACCGGAAGTGCTCATAGCGGTGTACCCGACGCGCGGCCTCGATATGGGTGCCGAGGAATTCATCCATGAGAGATTGCTCGAGCTCCGCTCGCAAGGAACAGCGATTCTCCTCATCTCGGAGGAGCTGGATGAGCTTTTGAACCTGAGCGACCGCATTGCTGTTATTTTTAAAGGAAAAATTCTGGCAACCATGCCAACTCGCGAAACCTCGAAGAAAAAACTCGGGCTTCTTATGGCAGGCATTTCCGGCGAGGGGGCTGCATGAAATCGACATACCGCGCTCTCTACATCTTTGCGATAAGCCTTGCAGCAGCGCTTGCAGCTGTTCTGCTCGGGGCGGTTGTTCTGGAAATACTCGGAAAGGATCCGCTTGCTGTCTATAAAGTTATACTGACCGAGCCGCTCAAGGATCTGTTCGGATTGACGGAAATAAGCGTGCGCATGGTGCCGCTCATTCTTGTGGCGCTGGGTATAGCGATTTCCTTTCGTTCGGGGATTCTGAATATTGGAGCCGAGGGGCAGATACAAATGGGTGTCATTGCTGCAGCAGCGGCCGCCATTTACCTGCCGTCGTTGCCGAAAATAGTGATTCTGCCGCTTGTTCTCGTCGCAGGAGCCCTCGCCGGGGCGATATGGGCAAGTATTGCTGGCTGGCTCAAGGCAAAGCTGAATGTGAGCGAACTGCTCTCCACAGTGATGTTGAACTATATCGCGGCCCAGCTGTATGGCTTTTTGCTGCGCGGGCCGATGATCGATCCTGCGGAGTTGCAGGTTGGGAGCGGCACGCCACAATCGGTGCGTCTGCCAAAAGCTGCGTGGATCGACCGGATAATTCCGGGTATGCGTCTGCATTACGGATTTGTAATTGCAATTGTGCTTGCTATCCTCGTGTATGTTTTTTTGTGGCGAACAAAATGGGGATATGCGTTGCGAGCAGCGGGCGCAGGGCCCAAAGCCGCCCGCTATGGCGGCATAAAAGTAGAAACCTGCCTGATTGCAGCCATGGCGCTGGCAGGAGCTTTTGCCGGCCTGGCCGGAGCCATAGAAGTGACGGGTCTTCATCGAAGAGCAATTGAGGGGATTTCTTCGGGGTATGGCTTTTCGGGCATTGTGGTAGCTCTGTTTGGAGGCTTGCATCCAGCAGGCATTGTGCCTTCGGCTTTCTTTTTCGGTTTGCTGCTGATCGGAGCGGATATGACGCAGCGCATTATGTCGGTTCCGGCAAATATGGTGCTGGTGCTGCAGGGAGCGGTCATTCTGAGCATTATTGCTGCGAAAATGCTGATTGCAGACCAGTATCTGTTCGAGCGTTTTGCGCGCATGCTGGAAAAACGCGGAAGAAAGGCCGCAGGGGGTAAGACCAAGGCCGGAGCCGGCAAGGCTGGCGCGGCCAAAGCAGACCGCCGGAGGGAACAGCCATGAATATTCTCACCTTTATCGTCAATGTCCTGTCGATCGGCATTCCTTTTTCGGTTGCGCTTCTGCTCGCCTCGACCGGAGAAATGTTCAATCAGCGTGCTGGTGTGTTCAATCTCGGCTGCGAAGGCATCATGTCGATGGGGGCTTTTCTTGCATTTATGCCGGCTCATCTGCTGCAGAATACCTCGCTCGCGCCATATGCGAACCTCATCGGAATTGCGGCGGCGATTGCGATAGGCGCGCTTTTTGGTCTTCTCTTTGCGCTGGTTACGGTGACGTTCCGGGCGCCGCAAGGCATAGCGGGCATTGGATTGCACATGTTCGGTTGGGGTGTCGCAGGCACACTTTTCCGCTATTTTGTCGGCGGAGTAACCGGTGTACCGGGGCTTAAAAACCTGCCGATTCCGCTTTTGTCAAGAATTCCGCTCATCGGACCATTGCTGTTCAATCTCAACGGGCTAGCGTATGCGGCATTCATTCTGGTTCCTGCGAGCTGGTACATTCTGTTCAAGACCCCGTGGGGGCTTAAGGTGCGGGCGGTGGGTACCTATCCGCGGGCAGCCGATACGATGGGCGTGAATGTTTCGCGTACGCGGTACCAGGCGCTGGTGGCGGGCGGCATGCTTGCCGGCCTTGCGGGGGCGTATCTTTCGCTTGGGCAGGCAAAGATGTTCGCGGATGACATTGTGGCGGGGCGGGGTTTTATCGCGGTAGCGCTCGTGTATTTTGGAAGGTGGAATCCCTATCTGATTCTAGGCGGGAGTCTTCTTTTCAGCGTCGCTCAGTCGTTCCAGCTCGCGATCCAGGTGCTTGGAATTCGCTTTCCCTATGAATTTGCGGTCATGCTGCCGTATGTGCTCGTGATTGTAGTGCTGGCGCTGACGCCGGGTTCGGTGACGCGAGGTCCTGCGGAGTTGGGCAAGCCGTTTGACAGAGAAAAGCGCGTGTAGGCAACTAGCGCAGTTTTGCCAGCTTTGGAGCAATGACAAAACGGCAGTATGGGGCATCGGGATTGCGCTCATAGTACTTCTGGTGCCATGCTTCGGCAGGCCAGAAATGCCCTGCCGGCTCGATCGAAGTGACAATGGGGCGGTCGAATGCTGCCTGCGCGGCACTTTTGGACAGTTCGGCAAGTTCGCGCTGGTTCGCATCTAGATAAAAAATAACCGAGCGATACTGTTCCCCGATATCTGCCCCCTGGCGATTGAGCGTTGTCGGGTCATGGAATTTCCAGAAAAAATCGAGAATTTCTCGATACGATATGACAGCGAGATCGAAAACCACTTCAACTGTTTCGGCGTGTCCGGTGGTACCCTCGCATACTTCTTCATATGTCGGATGCGGTGCGGCGCCGCCGCAGTATCCGGATGTGACCGAGAGCACGCCAGGAACACGCTTGAACAGCGCTTCGAGGCACCAGAAGCACCCGCCCGCAAGGAGGGCTTTTTCGGTTTTCTGTCCTGTTTCCATTCTTGCAATTCCTTTTTTATGTTTCGATGCGATGACTTTCTTTTGTGCGACAACTACATAGTAAAAGTAGCGAAATTGTGTGAATAAGGGAAATCAGAGCCGGGAGCTTATCTGGCTTACAAGACAGCGGGCGGCTTGCGCTCCGGCACGCTATCAGCTTTTTCCCGCCCTTCCGCAGGATAGACAACCGAATTGATAAAGCTTACGAGCACATCGAGCGCGCGTTCGTTAAATCCGCCTTCGGGAATGATGATGTCTGCATACGCTTTTGTCGGCTCGATAAATTCGTAATGGCCGGGGCGAACAACGGTCAGGTATTGCTCAACGACAGAATCGACGGTGCGTCCGCGTTCTTTGATATCGCGGCTCAACCGTCTGATGAAACGGATATCGTCCGGTGTGTCGACAAAAATCTTGAGATCTATGAGGTCGCGAACCTGCTTGTTGGTAAAAATCATAATTCCTTCAAAGATAACGAGCTTGCAGGTCTGGATATGGATCGTTTGCTCGGTGCGCCGGTGGTGCACAAAATCGTATACGGGCATGTCGATCGATTCGCCATTTTTGAGCGAAGTAAGATGCTGGATGAGAAGATCATTGTCGAACGCATCGGGATGATCGAAGTTGAATGCGGTGATGTTGCGGTTGTTGATGAATTCTGCCGATTTATAGTAGTTGTCCTGCGGAAGGAAAACAAAATCGCTCACCATTTCGGAAATTTTACGGACAATGGTTGTCTTGCCGGATCCAGAACCGCCGGAAATACCAATTATTTTAACAGGGGGCATAGAGAATTTGTATCATGTGCGCCGCAAGAGGTAAAGACCAGCAGGGCCGGGCAAACAAGCAGCTCTCAGATTCAGCCCTGGAAAGGATTTCCGAAGCTGCCCGAGAATACTACTTCGCCCAAAGGCTTACGAATGCGCTCCGAATTTTCGCTCGCTTTTTGCTGCTCCGACAGAGCATCTGTCGGCCCCGGTTTGCCGATAGCGAGAACAACAAGCGGTACGATTTCCTTGGGAATACTGAGCGCCGCGCGTACTTTCGAAGGTGAGAAGCCAGCCATGGGGTGGGCTATCAAGCCTTCGTGCTGAGCCTGAAGCTCGATCGCCATCGCCGCTTGTCCGAGATCGAAATAGGCATAATCGCGCCCTTCATCCATTCTACAGTCGAGATGCGCTGCGGTACACAACACGAAAAACCACGAGGCCCTTTGCGCCCATGCATTGCCTGGAGTGAGCGCAGCGCGGATTCCTTCGGCTTGGGCACTCCCGGGTTCATTGCTCACCATGACAATGCGCCATGGCTGATTGTTAAAGCATGACGGAGCAAGGGTGGCCGCATATACAAGCTCAGCGGCAATGCGTTCGTCGATGGGTTCTTCGGAAAGGCCTCTACGCGCTCTGCGGTCCTCGATTTCATGCAGAATATTCATGATTGTCCTCCTGCTAGCGTGAATTTCCGGCGGCTGGCCATAGCGCCGAGCGCCTCTTGAATTTGATCGACAATGAAGTCAGGAGTCGAAGCGCCGGCAGTGATCCCGATGCGCTCGTATCGCGCCATTTCCGCGGTGAGCTCGGAAGCGGTTTCGATGTGCCATGCAGGCTTTCCGCATTCGATTGCACTTGCATACAGGCGCTTGGTGTTTTCGGAATTTTTTCCTCCAACGATGAGGACCGCATCGACCTGTCCGCAAAGCTCGACAAGAGCCTGCTGGCGCTCCCGGGTGGCTGGGCATATGGTTTTTTCAGCAGTAATGGTCGGCACGTTGGCCTGAAATATTGCGATCACCGCGTCGTAGTCTTCCTGGCGGATCGTTGTCTGGGCGATGAGAGCGCATGGCTTGTCCTTGAGCTTCCTCGCTATTTTAAGCGCGGTTGTTGGGCCGCCAACCACAATTGCGTTCGAAGTATGCCCGAGAATGCCAGCGATTTCCCCATGCCGAGGGTCTCCGATGAGTACGACCTGCCAGCCCAATTTTTCATAGTGGCGCGCGAGCCTCTGGCTTTTTATCACGCGCGGGCAAGTCGCGTCGATAATTCGGGAGCCCATCTCACGCATCCTCGAGATTGCAGCGAGCGAGGCGCCGTGAGCCCTGATGACAACGATCGCATCGTTCAAGTCTGGAATCGAGGCACTGCCATCTTCTACCTCTTTTGTGTCCAGCACATGAACGCCCAGTGCCTCAAGCTCGGCAACTGCCTGAGGATTATGGATGAGCGGTCCATAGGTGAAGACGCGAGCTCCCTCGTTTGCTGCTTCTTGTGCGGCTTGGCGAGCAAGCTCATCTGCCCGCCGCACTCCCATGCACATACCAAGGACTCGCGCCCGAATAATTTGCATACGCAAATAATAACATCGATTGCGAATTTTGGGAAAAGTGCTATACTACAATTTCCAAATTTTATGTTGCTTGGGGAAAAGGAGATTTCATGGCAGCACGCAAAACCATCGTCGTAGCTCTTGGCGGCAATGCAATTATCGAAGAAGGCACAGAAGGCACTACCGAGCAGCAATTCGAGAATACGCGCAAAAGCATGAAGGCCATAGTCGGCATGATTGCGGAAGGCCACAAAGTGGTTCTTACTCATGGAAATGGGCCTCAGGCGGGTGTGCATCTCATCCGGAACGAAGCTGCTTCGGCGCAGGTCCCGCCTTCCCCCCTCAATGTCATCGTCGCGGATACGCAGGGTTCAATGGGTTACATGATCGCGCAGAGCCTTGCGAATGCTTTGCGGGCGGAAGGCATCGAAAAGGATATTGTCACGGTGGTCACGCAGGTTGAAGTGGACCCGAATGATCCATCAATGCAGAATCCGTCGAAGTATGTCGGTCCATTTTACAAGGCCGAGCAGGTCGAAAAGCTTCGCGAACGCGGCTGGATCATAAAGGAAGATCCCATGCGCGGATACCGGCGGGTTGTTCCAAGCCCAAAGCCCCTCGATGTCATCGAAAAAGACACAATCAAAGACCTGATCGATGACGGGAAAGTGGTGATTGCGGTCGGCGGCGGTGGCATTCCAGTCAAGCGCGATCCAGACGGCATGCTTTCGGGTGTCGATGCAGTTATCGATAAAGACAGAGCTTCAGCGCTTCTTGCCAGCCTCATCGATGCTGATGAACTCATTATTCTTACCGGCGTCGATAAAGTGGCAATCAATTTCCGCAAGCCCGACCAGCAGGTTTTTGACCATCTTACGGTTGCGGAATGCGAGAAATACATGGCCGAAGGTCAATTTCCGAAAGGTTCCATGGGCCCGAAAATCGAGGCGGCATGCGATTTCATCCGCAGGGGCGGCGCGAAAGTCATTATCACTTCGATGGAAAACGCGACTGCGGCAGTCGACGGCAAAGCCGGAACCGTTATCACTGCCTAGCCGGGGCAGCCCGGACGGGGGCAAGTCCGGCCATGGGCAGCTCGATGCGCTCTGCCAGCGCAAGGAGCCTTGGCGCGCAACTTGACCACTCAAGGCGCTCCATGCTAACTTTTCAAGAATTCTTTTTCGATAAGGAAGATATATGAACGGTATCCAGAATGGCCTGGTTCTGCTTCAAGGAACCACTGCTGCAAATCCGACGGGACAGCTTGTCTCCACAATCGTCACCTTCGGTCTTGTTTTTGTCATTTTCTACTTTTTGATTATTCGCCCGCAGAACAAAAAGCAGAAAGATATGCAGAAGATGATCGCAGGGGTCAAGAAAGGCGACAAAATCGTCACTATTGGTGGCATTCATGGCGTCGTCGCTGCTGTCAAAGAGACTACTGTAATGGTTAAAGTTGATGACGGAACCCGCATCGAGTTTTCCAAGTCGGCAATCGCTTCGGTCAGCCCTGCCAAAGTTGAGGAAAAGGCTTCCGAGCCTGTCGAAGAAGCAGCAGAAAAAGCCGAAGACAAGTAATTTTTTCGATATGCCGGGCCTCGCTCTCAGGCAGGCTGGCATACCGCGCTTTTCCGCATTCTATACATCCATGAGAGGATTGGAGTTATCGGTATGAGCAAATTCCGCCGCCTATTGGTCGTCATTGCTGTGCTCGCCGTGGCCTTCATGTTCCTTTTTCCGAGTATTCAGTGGTATTTCCTGACACCGAAAGAGGATCAAGCCATTGCAGTAGGCTCCCGGGAGCAGATTCGTGAATATTCCCGGCGCATGACCTATCTCATCATTACTGACCTCAAGCAAAAGGCCACCGCAAAGGATACTACGGATCTTTCCGGACAAAAGACATACAAGGTTGCTGTAGAGTCAGCTCAGAAGGCTTATTCGCTCGCGAAAAAACCTGCTCCGAAAACCTGGGATGCGATAGCCATTCTTTCCGCGTTTTCAGGCGAGCGTTCCATGTTCGACAGCATCGAATCGCGCTATCGAGAGCATGTGCTCAGTCTGAAAAATGTCCACTCGAATGCAGTGCAGCTCGGGCTTGATCTTGCAGGCGGTATGAGCGCGGTTATTCAGGCAGACCTCCAGGGCCTTTCCCAAAAAGTTGGGCATGACCTGTCGCAAGCCGAAAAGGAAGACGCGATGAAGCGCGCGGTCGAGATTCTCAATTCTCGCATCGACAAATTCGGCCTCACCGAGCCTGTGATTCGCCGCCAGGGCGAAGATCAAATTTATATCGAGATTCCTGGGACTCCAGATCCAGAGCGCATAAGCTCAATCATCATGGGTAAAGGGAATCTGGCATTCTACATCGTCGATTCCGAGGCTTCGACAGCGGTGAATTCCTATCTGGCCACAAACCCGCTTGGCATTGATGAAAAAACCATGACCATCAACAAGCCAGGCCTCGTCCCTGACGGCAAGATTGTCCGCAAAGTATACAAGAAGGACAGCTATGGTCTCGATGAATTCACCGGCGAATATCTTGTGCTCGAAGGCAAGCCCGGCCTGGACGGCAGCCACATCCAGAGCGCGACGGTATCTTCCGACCCTATAACCGGCAAGCCCGAAACGAACTTTCTGCTCGACAAAGAGGGTGGCGACATTTTCTATAAATTGACAAGCGAAAATGTCGGCAAGACTATGGCAGTCGTCCTGGACGACCGCATCAAATCTTATGCGCGCATCCAGGAGCCGATTCGCGAATCGGTACGCATCACCGGTTTCAGTTCGGATGAAGCCGAATCGCTTGCTCTGCTCTTGCGAACTGCCGCGCTTCCGATAAGCCTGGCTGTTGTAAGTCAGCAAGCCATTGGCGCGTCCCTTGGTGAAGACTCGATCGCGCAAGGCCGAACCGCAATTTTAGTCGGTATCCTTTCGATCTTCGTGTTCATGTTCGCATACTACAAATGGGCGGGGTTGAATGCCACGATTGCCCAAGTGCTCAATCTCTATCTCATGCTTTCGGTGCTGACAGCTTTCAAGCTCACCCTGACATTGCCGTCCATCGCAGGCTTTGTGCTGACCACCGGCATGGCGGTCGATGCGAACGTCATTATTTTCGAGCGCATCAAAGAGGAAATCAGAGCCGGGAAAACGCGGGCCGCCGCTATCGATGCAGGCTTCCACAAAGCTTTCTGGGCGGTCATGGACTCGAACATCACTACGATCATAGCTGCACTCTTCATGGCACAGCTCGGTACCGGCCCGATCCAGGGGTTTGCGATTTCGCTTGCAATAGGAAATATAACGAGCTTGTTCACCTCACTCTTCGTTTCGCGGCTGATTTTCGATTTCGAAACTGATGTGCTCCATGCCACACATACATCCATCAGCTGGAGGGTCCGATAATGAAACGCCTCATTCGATTCAGCAAATTCTTTCTGCCAGCTGTGATAATCAGCTCAACCATCATCGTTTTAGGACTTATCGGATACTTCACGAAAGGCTTCAACCTCGGCGTCGACTTTCAAGCCGGTATCAACGAAACAATCCAGCTGGCATATCCGGCAGGCGAAGTCTCGTTCACAGGGAAGGGTAACGCCGAGCTCACCGTGAGCGAAACACAGCTCATGCTGGTTTTCTCTGGTGCCGAAGCCCAAAAACGAACAGTTGCTCTGGATTACAAAAGCTATCCGACCCTTGCGGATATCAAAGCTGCCCTCGGAAAAGAAACAGGCATTTCGGTCAAACTGAGCGAAGGCAGCGATGCTCTGCCATCTTCCTCAATTGTGCCGACGTATCAGGGCAATACACTTCTGAGCGTGAATCCGGTCAAGTTGTATCGTGCGCCGATAAACGACAGCGAACGCTTTGCATCGATCGATATTGTGCGCGAGGCGCTCAAGCCGCTCGGACAGGTATCGGTTCAGACAATCAATCCGGTTACCTCCCAGCGCTACCTCGTCCGTGTTCGGGATGATGGCAAGAATCCACAGTTCACCACCATGATCCCGCAGACAATTCGCCAGCTTATTGAAGACAAAGTGGGCAAAGACAGGGTTGTTGTCGTCAAGACTGATTATGTGGGACCGCGGTATTCACAGACGCTCGGTCAGCAGTCCGCATGGCTGGTTCTGGTAACCATTCTGCTTATTCTTCTGTATTCGACGATTCGATTTAAAATCGAATACGCGCTCGGCGCGGTGCTTGCCATCATGCACGACGCGCTGATTATGGTGGCCTTCATTGTCTGGACACGCATGGAATTCAATACAACAACCATCGCGGCGATTCTGACAATTCTGGGGTACTCCATCAACGATACGATCGTGCAGTTTGACCGCGTCCGCGAAGAGCGCAAAATTCATCCTTCAGAGCGCTTTGTCGATGTGCTGGATCGCGCGCTGACGCTCACGCTGGGCCGCTCTGTGATCACGACATTGACGACGATGCTCGCTGTGCTCGCGCTTTTCTTGTTCACAACTGGGAGTATCAAGGACTTCGCGCTTGCGCTGCTGATCGGCATGACGAGCGGCGTGTACTCGACAATTTTCATTGCGAGCGCTTTTGTGCTGATGTGGGAAAACCGGCGGGCAGGCAAGGAACGCAAGCAAGCCAAATTGCAGAAAGATGTGCCGGACAAGGCACCAGGCAAGGCGCCAGCTGGCGTGTAATGTTGACAAATGCGGGGCATTTTTGTAGTATGTGCCCCGCTATTGGCGCCGTACCCAAGAGGTAAGGGAGAGGTCTGCAAAACCTTTATGCATCGGTTCGATTCCGATCGGCGCCTTTTGAATGAGCCGCCCTAGCAAAGGGGCGGCCTTTTTATTCCAGGGGGGCGGGGCGCTCGCGATGCTGAGCGGCTTTTCTTGCGCGTTTTTCTTTGCATGGGAGAAAAGACAATTTTGAACAAATTTTACTTGACAGCGGCTATATAAGAAATTACAATAAAATAAAATATTATTTGGGTATATGCCCAAAGGAGAAAGTGTATGAAAAAGTTTTTTCTCTTGGTACTGGCAGTAATGTTTATTGGTCTGCCGGTATTCGCAGCAGATTCAGTTTCCACAACCTTGCAGGCAACTGTCGGAGCGGCACTCAGTATTACTACAACTATTCCGGGAACAAAAGCCCTAGATCCGACACAGACATCAGCAGCACTCGGGTCGGTCACTATCACCTCGAACCTTACAAACTGGAAAATTGTCATCCATTCAGCGAATGGCGGCAAGATGGTTCGAACCGGAAGTACCGATGTGTACCCCTACCTGGTGACCTTTGGTGCTGCTACTGGCATCGATTTGGCTACGGATTATGAAATTGTGAAATCAGCTCCGCAAAGCGCAGTCACCACAAACGTCTCAGTTACCTACCAGACGGCAGCGACACTCGGAATTTCAGCCGGAACCTATGAAGATGTCCTGACAATTTCTCTGGTTGCGATCTGATAATGAACGCATGCTGACTGAAATGGGGCTGCCCGTGGCAAACTCGGGCAGCCTTTTTATTTTCTCGTTGGTGCATTGCGCGCGCCCATAGTGGGAGCATGGCAGTTCGTGATATGATGATGCAGCTGGAGTATGAAAACCGAACCCGATTCCGAAGGCAGAAAGGGCAGCACATTCAGCATTGCTCTCTCGTGTGTGCTCTGCGCTCTGGCCATTTTTTCTTTTTTGATGCTCAGAGAAAGTGCCTATCGGTCCGAATCGGCGCTGCTGAAAGCAGTATCGGAAAAGGTTGCCGGGCAGATCTCAGCAAAAATTCAGACAATTCTCGAAACAGGCGAGCAATTCAGACAATTGCTCCTTACAGACAGCGGGAAAACCTATGCTTCGCTCAAGCTGCTTGCCGATGAAAGCCTTGCAAAATTGCAGTATATCGATTCGATAACCGTAGCACCCGGAGCGATCGTACGGTACTGCTTTCCGGAAGAGAAGGCCTCCGATGCGATTGGCCGAGATTTGCTCGACGGTCCTGATCGGATGCAGGCTCTGGTGCGGGCGGTGAGCCAGAAAAAGCCGGTCCTCCAGGGGCCGACGCTTTCTGCCGATGGCCGGAATCTCGCATTCCTACGTGTGCCGGTGTTCAATGGTGCGGATTTGTGGGGTTTTGTAAGCGTCGGTTTTGATACGGATCGAATGTTCGAACATCTGGGGCTTGGTGAGGAATTCCCGGGAATTCGCATTGCCGTCGCGTCTTCCGTGCCGGAAGAGAGCGGCAGCAGTGTTTTTTGGGGAGACCAAAGCGCAATACAAGGCTACGCTGCAAGAGTGAAAGCCGGGGCTGAAAATGTCTCCTGGACGGCATATGCCGCGTCAAATTATCCGGCAAGGCATGCAGTCTGGTGGGGAGCGGCGCTGGCTGCTTTGAGTATTCTGAGCTTCGGGCTGTTTGTCAGTCGAACACTTACCGGGAAGCGCCTGCAGGAGCGCACGATTGGGAGCAAAATTAAAGCAGATCCGGTTTTGAAAGAAGCATCATTTGCTGTTGCGCCCTTCGTGCCTCAAGAAAAGGTTGAAAAGGTAGTCTGGCCGGGAGCTTCAGAAGCGGAATGTGATGAATTGCCCCGGCAGGCTGCTTTGGCCGAAGATGAGGCAGATGCTAGAATCCCGGGCGCTGCACCATCGAGCGAGCAGCCCGGCCCGCCGCCAGAAAGTTCCATATCAATGAGTGGCGCGCCAGTCAGTCCGGTCCAACCCGGTACGAACGAGACAATTCGCGTGGCTTCCGACAGACCAGTTTCCGTGCTTGTCGTCGACGACAGCGAGGTCAACCGTGAAATTCTTCTGCGCATGCTCGCTTTGAAAGGTTATGAAGCTGAAGCGGTAGAGAGCGGTGCTGCTGCACTCGATACCTTGAAGAAGCGCACCTTTGATGTAGTGCTTATCGATTGCATCATGCCAGATATGGATGGTTTTGCCCTTGCCAGGGAAATCAGGAAAAGCGAAGCGAGCACTGGCGACAAAAAAAAGCCTGTCGCTCTTATTGCGATGAGCCCGCGCCACGATCTGGAAGAAGCCGAACGAAGCTCGCAAGCTGGGTTTGACAGCCTGCTTGTAAAGCCTTTTACCATGACTGCGCTCGATCAGAAGATCGGCGAGCGTGTCCTTCAGTAAGCATTTCTGCGCTCTGGCGAGCATGAAAGCTAGCCCGCGGCGCAGTTGTGTGCAAGCTGAAGGAATGGCATTAAAAATGCAAACTTTGGAGAGATTGGAATTTTCGCACTGGCGGCGATTTGTGGCGCGCTTTTTATGATATTTCTGTTATATAGAATTCTGAAATTGCGTTATGAATATTGCGCCAAAATAATATATATTTCATATTTAAATGGCATTTTGAGCATTTTGGAGAGATTTGCGTTTTGAGAACATTATACTTTTTCTATTTGACTTTTTGCGAAAATGTCGATAATACCAATATCAAAGTGTAGTGGCTGAATCCGTTGGAGGACGCCACAGCAAAACACAAAACGTATCTGTGGGGCTTTGACCCTGCAGGCGAGGAGTTTCAGTATGAAAAAGTATGCATTGGTAGCTCTGTTTGCGGTAGCAGTGTTCGGGATGGCGTTTGCGGTAGTGCCTCCGACGACTACGCAGAGTGGTACTGTGTCGATTTCCGGCTCGGTAGCTGAAGTATTTTCGCTGACAGTGCCCGGGACCTATACGGGGACTATTGCGAATGGTTCAACTGCTGAAACCTGGTCTATCGGCAACGTCGTGGTAACCAGCAACGTGAAGAACTGGACCATCAGCGTTTCGAGCGCGAATAGCGGCTATCTGGTCCACTCAGTGGATAATACCGAGAAAATCGCCTATACGATGACTCTCGGCTCACTGGTTACAGACCAGAGTCTTGCTTCCGCGTGGACAAGCGCTGCTCAGCCGAGAACTGCAAAAGTTGGCAACAGCTATGCGCTTTCGGTGAAGTTCGGCCCGTCTGCTGATTACTATCAGGCTGGAACCTACGGCGATACCCTCACCGTGACGATCAGCCACAACTGATCCGCAACAGAGTGACGACGAAAGGCCATCCGGGCTTGCCCGGGCGGCCTTGCTCTGTTTTTAATAATTTTTAAATTTATAAGAAAGTTAGCGTTCATTCTTTATATAAATATCTTGTTATACAATACGTTCTCAGGTGCCGATATTCTGTATTGGAATGTACAGTGGTGAAGTCTGCGGGCTTTGCTGCTGAAAACATAAATGTGTCCGCGGATTGGATAAGCTGCGGGGAAGGAAAGAAGTATGAAAAAGTTTTGGTTGGCAGCTCTGCTGGCGCTTGTTGCATTTGGATTTGGGTATGCCGCAGATACGCTTCCGGTTGAGCCACCGATTACTGATGAACCACCGGTTGGTGGCGGGCCATTGCCTCCTGTGTATGGTACGAGCGCGAATGTTGTAATTGGTGGGACGCTAGCCGAGGTTTTCTCGCTCAAGGTGCCGGATACATACAAGAATGACATCAAGAATGGCTCCACCGCAGAAACCTGGAACATCGGTGATGTTGTCGTGAACAGCAATGTAAAGAACTGGTCCATCAGCCTGGAAAGTGCACATTCGGGCAACCTCGTGCTGCCGGGCGATCTTGTTGTCCAGCCGGAGTATATTCCCTACACGGTGACATTGGGATCGCTCGCAAGCAATGTATCGCTTTCCACGAAGTGGACCAGCGGTATGCTTGGAAGAACGGCTAAAACAGGGAACTTCTATGCGTTGTCCATAATGTTTGGCCCTTCAAATGACTTTTACGAGGCTGGTACCTATTCCGACACAATTACGGTGACTATCACTCACGGCTGACAGAAGCAGAGCAAAACCGAAAGGCCGTCCGGCCATTGCCGGGCGGCCTTGTTTTTGGAAGAGAGTGATGTGCAACCTATGCGCTGCAGGCTCCATGCACATGTTCTTGTTCGTTAAGCGCAAACCTCGACAGACCGAGCACCTTAGCCTTGCTCTCTCGAGCATATTTCTATACTTTTTAACCCATGCAGACGAATTCAATCTTGCGCCGGCCGTTCAGGTTCCGGTTTTTCAATGCGACATTGTACCTTATCGCTGCCAATGTGCTCATTTTTGCACTGGGCTATGTCTGGCCCATGGTGACATACGCGCTCGCGCTCAGTCCGCAAGCAGTCATGGCGGGGTGGGTCTGGCAGGTGTTCACGTATATGTTTGCACACGCGAATCTTACGCACCTCCTTGTGAACATGCTGGGGCTTTTCTTCTTTGGAACGCCGGTCGAGCGCACATTGGGCAGCTTTGAGTTTCTGTTGTATTACCTGCTTTCGGGCACCTTTGCGGGCATAGCCTCATTCGCGATATATGCATTTTCCGGGGCATGGAACACTATGCTGCTGGGCGCTTCGGGGGCGGTGTTTGCGTTGCTGCTCGCTTTCGGGGTGCTGTATCCGAAAGCTATGGTGTATTTATACGGCATCATTCCGATTCGTGCGCCGCTCATGGTCATCGGTTACACTGCGATCGAAATTGTTTTTACGCTGTTGGGAGCTGCGAGTTCTGTGGCCCACCTCACGCACCTCGCGGGATTTGTTGCCGGGGCTGCCTATTTCCCTGTGCGGTTGGGGATGAATCCGTTCAAAAGGCTGAGGGAGAGATAGCGGGCTGTCTGAAGGTGCAGCGCGCATCTTAGGTTTTTGTTCGCGCCGAAGGACTTGATTTTCATCATGATTCCAATGCGGCTCAGCCTTTGCAGCGATCCTCGGTTTCCTTGTGCATGGCATCGAGCAAATCCATTATAGTATCGACAATTGCCTGCTTTTTATCGTCGCGGAAATGCAGATCGTACTTCACGGAAGCCAGAAACTCCTTGCTGTCATGGACGGGGCTCACATTGTAGATCACCCTGTCTTTTTGGAGAATGTCGTCTTCCATATCGCCGGATGGATTGATTCTGAGGATATTTCCGTTGACTGAAACAAGGCAGAATTTGGAAAAAGACTTGATGTACGAGGCAATTTCTCGCACGCCGCGTTTTGACGACGGGTCCCATGGGCGATAGCGCGTGCCGGCGGGGAACACCAGAATGAGTTTGCCGCTTTCTTTGGCTGCGCTGAGCGCTTTCATAGCGGCATGGTTGATGGAAATGCTTCGCTTTATTTCCTGATAGAGCTCCACGGGGTCTTTGTACTTTTCTTTGATGATTTGCATCGACCGGGAAGGATAGATCACAATGCGCGAATATGCTCTTGCAAAGGCATGGACCGCAGGATTCTCTTCGTTGAGCTTGATACCCGCAATCGCGACAATGTCCGAAGCGATTTCTTCTCCCTTTTGGCCAGATCTTCTCAATAAATAATGAAATACAGGCAAATCAAAATTCGAGTAATGTTCCATCAGCATGAGACATGATTCACCACGCTTTGCATGTGCATGGAGGGAGGCGAGGTTCTCGATTCCTTCTATATCTGAACAATCATCGATATAATCATGAATGATAGTATCGATATAGGGCAGCAGTGCGGCGATGCCCTGCTGATAGACATTTTCTTCCGAGACATGGGCGTTCTGGGGGACATGGGCAATAATTTCGCCGATAAGATGAGCATATTTGCTCTTGATAGTATCCATATGTTTCCCGGATAATCACTATAGAAGCATTTGCGGCAGGTGTCAATTTATGGCTGTGGTTATAAGCGCAAGCAGGCGGACAGACATTCCTTCATTCTATGCTGATTGGTTCTTCGAGCGCCTGATGGAGGGCTTTGTCGATGTGCGCAATCCTTTCAACCCGAAGCAGATGCGACGCGTTCTGTTGGACCCGGAGTCGGTCGGCTGCCTTGTGTTCTGGACTCGAGATGCGCGCCCGATGCTGTCCCGGTTGGATGAGCTTGAGCCATATGCATTTTATTTTCATATAACAATTATCGGCTATGGGGCAGCGCTCGAACCGTCCGGGCCGCTTGCAAGCGAAGCTGTGGAAATGCTCAAGGCGCTCGCGAGCGAAATCGGGCAGAATCGTGTCATCTGGCGTTACGATCCGATCCTGCTTGCAGGCCGCTACGATGCCAACTGGCATATCAGGAATTTTGCTGCGCTTGCTAAGGAACTTTCGGGGAGTGTGCGGCACTGCGTAATCAGCATATATGATGCATACCGGCATACCGAGGCGCGGCTCAAAAAGGCAGGGTTTCTCCCTCTATGCAGCGCGAGAGGGGAGGAGGGCGCGAGCGAAAAAAGCAGCGCACATTATCAATTGCTCGCAAAAGAACTTACTGAAATTGCGGCTTCGGAAGGCATCTTTGTTTCTTTTTGCGCGGAGCCTGAACTGCAGCAGGTGCAGCCTTCGCTCGGCCTTGGCTGTATCGATTCAGCTATCATTTCCGAATTGACGCACCAGTCTTTTTCATCCCGCAAGGACAAAAACCAGCGCCCTGCTTGCAAGTGCATCGAGAGCGTCGATATCGGCAGCTATGGAACATGCCCGAGGGGGTGTCTGTACTGCTACGCAAATCGAACGGGAAAGAAGCAGGCAAGAAATAGTTCAGGGTGAGGCCTTTCCAGCGCGGCGCTCAAGCAACGTTGCAGTGAATTCAGCAAAACCCGCACCCGATTCCCGCCAGGTCACAAAGTGCGGAAAATGGCGTATCAGTGTCTTGTATTTTAGGATGTTCGCGACGGCGCATGCCATCTGGAAATGGGCGAACATAGGCTCATCGTTGGGCGAATCGCCGACAAAGACAACTGTTGCGCGATTGCGGTCGTCGTCATAGCCAAAGCGCGCAGAAAGATAGCGAATTACCATGGAAAGCTTGTCGTATTCGCCCATCCAGGCGTTGACATGTATGGAAGAAATCTTCGCGTGCGCACCGCCGCCTTCGAAGAGTGCTTTTATTGACTGGGCGGCGGTAAGGGGCAGGATCGGCTCCTCCTCGGCAAAATCGATCGCGATATCATAGAGCCGCGAGAATTGGTCGCGGGCAAGACGAGTGCCAGGCACCTGTGCAAGCACCTGGTCGCGGAGCGCAGCAAGGCGCGGGTCAGAATTCGGGACTGCATCCGGATGAGTCATGGATTTGAGGCGGCGACCTTCGCTTTCCCAAAACACGAGCGCGCCATTTTCACCCACAACACCATCGACGGGCCATTCGCGCGCAATCATGTCGCACCAGCCTGCGGGTCTGCCGGTTACCGGAATCACAATGAGGCCTGCCTTGTGGAGAGCCCATAGCGCTGCATAGCTTTCTGGCGGCAATTTGCCATCGGTGGTGAGCGTGTCATCGATATCCATAAGTACATAGCGGATCGCGCGCGCTTCCTGCGGCGTGAGCGAGGCTATGGGGCGAAGGCTTTGGGGCCGAGATTCACTATTTTTCATAGCGCAAGCAGGATAGTAGCCGGGCTTGTGCGTCCTGGTCAAGGCAACGACGCATTGCGGGTGCTGGCAAGAAAGCGGATTATATATTGAACATTTCGTGGAGCAGTTCGAGTATGGTAGAGTAAAGCATGCGCATACGCAGAATGTATGTTTCCTGGGCTGTGATGTTGCTGGCTTTAGTGATTGCGATGATGAGTCTGCCCGACTTGCCGGCCGCGGCGCAAGAAAACAGCAATCTTAAGCCGCTTCTTCATGTGCAGACGCGATGGTTTGATATCTATGCGCCGCACGAGCTTGAGGCACAGGCCTGGCGGCTTTCGTCATTTGCAGATAATACATATTCGAAGTTGAATGGATTTTTTGATACACAACCTTCGAGACACCGCATTCCAGTCCTGATTTCCGACATCGCGCACTCGCTCAACGGGTATTCGACGCTCCTTCCATCGAACCGCATCGTCATTTTTCTCGCCTCGGCGGACCCGCGCAGCCAGCTCGCATCGATGGCGGATGAGCTTGAGTCGGTTTTTCTGCATGAGCTTGTGCATTGCATCACGCTGAACGAGAGAAAGGGCGGATGGAAGGCACTGGCCTGGCTCGGAGGGGATTGGGTTGCGCCGGAGGGGTGGATGATGCCGCAAGCACTGGTGGAAGGCACTGCGGTGTGGGCGGAAAGCAGGTTGAGCGCAGAAAATGGCGCGGCAGGAGAAAGCAGGGCGGAGGATGGCGCGACAGGCAGAGAAAGCCAGGCATCAGCAAAAAGCGGGCGGCTGAATGATCCCGCAGCGTTGCAGCTGGTGCGCATCGAACGGGAGCGGGGGCGGATTCGCTCGCTCTGGGATGTCTCGGGGCTTGCTGATTTTTATGGGTCTGGGAGCCTTGCGTACCTGTATGGAGGGCTGTTTGCGGACTATCTTGCAGAGCGGTTTGGTCCGGAGATCCTTGGACAGCTTTGGCATGCTGCGGCGGGTGGAAATATTTTCCGCGGCTTTGATGGCACAGCGTTGAGCAAAGGTATTCTGGAAGTTAAAACAGGGGTCAGACCCCAAACGTTGTGGGCTGACTTTCTCTCTTGGATTGATTCGGGAATGGAAAAGGCGGGCGGGGAACGGGACGCGGTCGAGCTTTTCCCCGGATATATTGGAGCCTTTGATGTAGGCGAGGGGGTTGTGTACTACTTTGACGGGGATAAGAGGGGGGTGTACGCGCGAGCGATTCTGGATGGGCAGAGAAAGGGCGTCGAGTCGCAAGGGAAAGAGGCCGAATCCAGGGGTCAAGGTACTGAGCCAAGGCGGCTTTTTGCCGCCGATGAAAATTTACGTAACATTAGATTTAACGTAAGATTTCATGCTTTGGATATTGACTGGATCCGTCCTCTCCCTGACGGAAGAACTATCCCTGCGCGCTATCAATTCGATCTCGAAACAAAAACCTTATCGTACATCCGCGACCTGCCAATTCCTCCTGCGGGCGCAGCTCTTGCTGCAGCTCAAAATGGTTCATCGCGCGAAAATATTTTCCTTTATGATCCTTGGACTGATCCGGAGAGCGGTACCGACTATGGGCTTGTACGCCTAGGCTCGACAATTCTGCCTGCAAGAAGAACAGCAGAAGGCAAAACTGAAGTAATCGACATCCCCGGTTATGCAGTGCGCTGGATTTCGCCGGGATTCCGTCTAGACTCGGAAGGATCAGCTGCATCGAGGGGAATCCGCTTCGCGCTCACTCTCATTCCTGAAAATGGAATTTCGCGGCTCGGGATTCTCGAAGAAGAGCATGGGAGTTTGTCGCTCTTGGTACAAAACCAGGCGCCTGAGGGCGGCATCTGTCAGCCTGTATATGCTAATGTTACGAACATTGTATATTTGTCATCAAAGAAGGATGGACTCAAAGCCCTCAATGTCTTGGACATTGGAGAAATCGACAAGCAATCTACTTCAGCCTCATCATTGTTCTCTACCATTCCAGTCGAATGGCAGGACGCGGTTCGATGGGCTCAGCTTCATTATCTCGAAGCGATGCAAGAGCCCAAACAAACCGCTGCCATCAGAAAGATGGATACGCTTTTTCCTGCGCTTTTTTCATCAAGCCGCATTCCGTACGCAGAAGGAAATACTGCAGGTCTTGTGCTGATAGGCAGCGATTTGAGCGAACGCGCCGCCTGGCAGGTTTTTGCCGGCTGGGATTTTTCGAATTGGCGACCTTCGGAAAGCGCTCAGATCCAGCTTAGCGCGGGTGAATGGCATGTTTTGTTTTCGGTGGCCGATCAATCTGTGCAATATGCATCACTTGGCCGAGTATCGTCGGTGAGCGCCGTGCTTAAGTGGGAGCGCTCGTTTGTGCCGCTTTTCCGCAGCCTTTCCGCTGATCTGCACGGCATTTTTGCCGGCTTTCAGGATGCATATCCTTTGGCGGAAGTATTCCAGCTCAGCCCTGATTCCACATCGTGGGCTATCGGCCTTGATGCTCAATATCAAAGTCTGTACAGGTCCCGCAAGCCCCCGTACGACCAATATGGATTTGCTCTTGCTGCGGGAGCGGATTACGAAGTGGCAAGTCGAAGCGGATTTGGTGGCATGTCTCTCGGCGGATCCATTACAGCTCCCGGCAGAGTGGGGTTGTCGGCCTATGGTGCGTATGCGCCGTTTGGCGGTGTGGCGTTTTCGCCTGCGCTTCGCCTGTTGGCTTCGGGCAGCAGCATAATGCCGTCTGCAGTACAAGCGCCATATCCGAGCTATCGGGAGTACAGCTCGCTCATCTCTCTTTCGAATTGGTATGCGTTTGGCGAAGTCGACGTGCGTCTTTTTTCGATTGAAGCCGGATGGATGCTTCGAATGCCGCTGTCTCCTTCGTGGGCATTGCGGCGGATTATTGGCAGAGCGGGAGTGCGAGGCGCTGGGCTCGAGATTGATAGCACGCCTTCAGCGCTCTGTTCTGCCTTTGCGCGCGTTGAGTTCGATTTGGCCATTCTCGCTGGCATGGTAGCGACGAGCCATACCATGTTCTCTGTTGAAGCCGCCTGGGCTTTTATGGCCCAAAAAGTTGGCGGCTCACCGCTGCATATCAATATCGGGATTAATGCCGAACTGTAATCGAGAGCTGAGCACTGCTTCCTGATATTGAGAAAAACGCGGTTCAAGCCATCAGGCGATATATCGCGCGAATATCAGCTTCGGTATAGCCCGGCACGCCCCAGAGCTTGCTCAGTGCCATGGCCTGTTTCGTGCAGGCGTCGATATCGAGAGTCTGAATACCTGCCTCTTTCAGCCTGATGGGGGTCCCTATGTGCTGGTACCATGCTTCAAGCGCTTCTATGACTATATCAGAAGCCTCGATCGCCGGCTTTCCGTCAAGCTGTTTTTCAAGACCCATAATGCGCTGGCCAAACAGCACAATTCGATGCGCAATATGCGATTTCATATATTTGAGCCATGCGGGAATGACAATCGATAGCCCAGCTCCGTGCGCAATGTCGTACATGCCGCTTAGAGGGTGTTCGATCATGTGGTTCGGGATCGAGGCACCCTCGACGCCTGCCTTGAGAAGGCCATTCCACGCAAGGGCTCCTGCCCACATAATTGTCGAGCGCGCTTCGAAATCGCGAGGGGTTTTGAGAATTGTTTCCAGCGATCCCATAACCGCACGGCAGACGCCTTCCACCATGCCATCCTGTAAGGGAAAATCCGCGGTGGCGGTGAAATAGCCCTCCATGAGGTGCGAAAGAATATCAGTGCATGCGTATGCTGTATATTGAACTGGAATGCTGAGCGTCAACGAAGGATCGAGAAAGGCGAGCTTCGGATACAGCATTTCGCCGCGGATACTGAATTTTTCATGTGTCTCTTCGTTCGTCATGACGGAAGCGCCATTCATTTCGGATGAAGTTGCCGGCAATGTCTGGACCGCGATTATGGGCAGCGCGTCCCTGAACACGGTCTTCCGGGTATAAAAATCCCACAATGGCTCATCATGGAGGGCACCAACAGCGATCGCTTTGGCTTCATCGATGACGCTGCCGCCACCTACCGCCACAATACAATCGAGATCGTGTTCCTTAGCCTTGCGGGCGCCTTCTGTTGCATGTGCGATGCGAGGGTTCGGCTGCACGTCAGCATGTTCGACAAAGAAAATATTCGCGCCGCGAAGCTGCGCTACTACGGTATTGTACAGCCCACTTGTTTTGATGCTCCCTTTTCCATACAGAAACAGTGCGCGCTTACCCCAAAGAGAAGTCTCGAGCCCCAACCTGTTGAGTATCCCAGCGCCAAAAAAGACTTTTGTCGGTGTGACCCATTCGAAGTTCTGCATAGTGACCTCCGCATATATTCTATATTTGTAGAGAGTCAGGGGGAAGCCGACCTTAGTGTTCTCAACCTTGTGTAAAGCAGTTTGAGTGCAAAAAAAATCGGCTGCCCTTGCGGACAGCCGATATTGTGGAGGTGAGGGGAATTGAACCCCTGACCTTATGAATGCCATTCATACGCTCTAGCCAACTGAGCTACACCCCCGAAATGCGTGGGCATACTAGCGCGGAAGGGCCAAAAATGTCAAGTTAAAAAGTGGGGTCTGACCCCTAAAATTAAAAATTTAAGAAAAGGGGTCAGACCCCTTTTATTTTTCAGCTTTGCCATACATACTTTAACCTGTGGTAACAACAATGCGTGCGATTGCGGTGTGTGCGATCGGGCTCGAAAAGGTGCTGGCCAGGGATCTGGCGCATCTTGGCTTCAGGGAAGTGGGGCGCAGCGCGGGTAGGGTAGTCTTCAATGTGTCAACGAACGCGCTGGCGGAAGACCTCGCAAAGGCGAATATCGGCCTCAGGACCGCGGATCGTGTGTTGCTCGTAGTCGCTGAATTCAAGGCGTTCGATTTCGATGGCTTCTATCAGGGTATTTACTCTCTCCCTTGGGAGGCATTCTGTGCAAAGGATACACGGGTTCTGATAGAACGGGCTCGTGCGAATGGCTGCAAGCTCCATGCGCAAGCGACGCTTCAGTCAATGGCCCAGAAGGCGATATATGCTGCGTTGATGGAGCATTTTCATGTGAGGAACATGCCGGAGACCGGCCGCACGCTTGAGGTGCGTATCTATGGCGACAATGACTGGTGGCAGATTGTCATCGATACTTCGGGTGAGGCGCTTTCAAGGCGAGGGTACCGACGCTTTACCCACGAGGCGCCGCTCAAAGAAACAATCGCCGCTTCGCTGTTGTTTCTTGCCGGATGGAGCCGTTCTCGCCCGTTGATAGACCCGTTCTGTGGTTCAGGCACAATTCCGATCGAGGCTGCGCTCTATGCGTGCAATGCAGCGCCAGGCTTGAAGCGGCATTTTGCATTCGAAAACTTCCCCGAGATGGATCAGAATAAAATTGAAGATATGAGGCTCTTTTTTCGCCAGCAGGTCAGAAGGGACATCAGGACCGATATTCGTGCCTCAGATCTCGATACGGAGGCGCTCGAGTTGGCGCGAAGGAATGCCACGCTTGCGGGAATCAGCGAATTCATCAAGTTTTCCAACGCTGATGCGAGGGAATTAGTGCCCCCAGAAGCAGCGATTCGGAGTGCAGAAGTTCGCGGCGATATGGCTCAATCTGGGATAATTACAGCCGGGACAGCCTCTCCCGGGGCTGCTTCCGGGCCGCCTGGGGGCACGCGCGGAATCATGCTCGCCAATCCCCCCTACGGCCAGCGCCTCGCAAGCCCTGACGAAGCTCGCGCGCTCTACAGAGAGCTGAGCCCTATGCTGAAGCGCTATCTCGACGCCGGCTGGGAATGTGGCTTTCTGTCCGCGGACAAAGAATTCGGCGAAGCGATAGGTGTTGAGCCGACCTCGGTGCGAATGATTGTTTCAGGCCAGGAGACCATTTTTTTCAATTGGTTTTCTGCGGGCATCGCGGAGGCGGGCGGACACGCGCCGCGCTCATCGAATGAGCATCGCCGGAGCCGCGCTCCGATTTCGCCGAATGAACATCGGTCCGGGCGCCCTTCTGGCTCGCCACAGGAAATTCGGCGAGGCCGCGCTCCGCACTCGCCTTCTCAATAAAGATTTTTATATATTATAGAATATGAATATAGCAACAGATATGCCGTATTGCCGGTTGGACGCGACTCGCTTTTCTCCGCAGCCAGCCCTTTTTTTTGTGTTCGGGGCATCGGGAGACCTTGCAAACCGCAAAATCTTCCCGGCGCTCTACGACCTCTATCTTGAAAAACAGCTTCCTGACGAGCTTTTGATGGTTGGAGCGGCTCGCCGCAATTACAGCACCGAGGAATTTCGCGAGATACTTCGCGCATCATGCCTTGCGCACAGCCGCCACCAGGATGAAGCGTTTCATACCGACGCATGGCACGCCTTTTCGAAGAGAATTTTCTATATACAGAATGATGTCGCGGACCCCCAGAGCTATGAGCCTATCCGCAGGCTTGTTGGCGAGCAGGATCGATCGGTGCTGGAAGGCCTGGATTCGCATATCGCGATCCCGCACAACATTCTTTATTATCTCGCGGTAACGCCAGAGTTCTTCCCTGTCATTTCGGAGAATCTCGGCCGCATGGGCTGCGGGAGCAATGCTTCTGCGCCGGGCTGGCGGCGACTTGTTGTCGAAAAGCCATATGGCAAGGATCAACGTTCCGCCGCGAGCCTGACCGAGGCGCTCCACAAGTGGTTCGAAGAACGCGACATTTATCGCATCGACCACTATCTCGGCAAAGAGGCAGTGCAAAACCTTTTGCATTTCCGGTTTGCCAATACAATTTTCGAGCCAGTCTGGAACCGCAATTACATCGATCGCATCGAAATCACGGTGGCTGAGCAGGAAGGCATCGGCACGCGCGGCGGCTACTATGATGGTTTCGGAGCGGCGCGCGATATGCTGCAGAACCACCTGACACAGCTTCTCTGCCTGACCGTAATGGAGCCGCCGGCAACGCTTTCGCCCGAGCATATTCGCGATGAAAAAGTCAAAATTTTGCGTGCAATTCCTGACTACAGCCCCCAGGAAATTCTTGGGCGTACGCGGCGAGGGCAATATGCCGCGGGTACCAATGCAAGGGGCGAGCCAGTGCCCGATTACCTGAATGAAGCGAAAGTCCGTCCCGATTCAACAACAGAGACATTTGCATCATTGACACTTTCGGTAGAGAACTGGCGGTTTTCGGGAGTTCCGATTACCCTCAGAACGGGCAAGGCGCTCGCAGAGAAATACTCTGAAATTGTCTTGTATTTTAAGCGCCCGCCATCGGCTTTGTTCGCAGCGCAGTGCGGAGATCTTCTTGCGCCAAACAGCCTCACTGTTCGCATCCAGCCGGACGAAGGCATATGGCTTTCGTTCAATGCCAAGGTTCCAGGGGAGCCGGCCATTCGAGCAAACAGCCTGCGTTTCTCGTACAGGGAAGTCGCCGATTATTTTCCTGAAGCGTACGAGCGGCTTATTCTCGATGCGCTCTCTGGGGACTCAACCCTGTTCATCCGCGCGGACGAGTCCGAACTTGCCTGGCAGGTGATCGACAAACTCGAGGCGGCATGGGCATCTGCTGATCCGAAAGCAGCTCCAGAGTCAGGCGGGCTATTGAAGTACCAGGCTGGCATTTCCTTGCGCGACCTGATTGCGCAGGTTCGCGAGCCCGTTTTGCGCGAGCCTGTTTTAAGAGAAGGGCTTGTATGATTCTTCATGTGTATACTTCGGATGATGTTTGGTTGAGAGCAGCGAGCGAGTTCATTTTCTCCGGGCTGAGCGAGGCCCGTGAGGTTCGCAATGCCCGCGAGGCACCACAGCGTTCGCTGCACCTTTGTCTGGCTGGGGGTGCGACGCCTAAGCCGATATACGAAGCCCTGGCCCGCGATCCGCGAAGTGTCGAAATTTCCGATGCCCGGAGCATCCATCTCTGGGTTGGGGATGAGCGCGAGGCGGCGGGCGGAAGCGGCTTTCGGAACTCTGAGATGATTGCTGCAGCATTCAAATACAGCCCGACCGCTTTCGTCCTGCACCAATGGCCGCCCGGCCGGCGCGCACTAGCAGCGCGCACATATGAGGAGGAGCTTTCCACCTTTGCAAGCGAGCGAGTTCGCGCCAATCAACCCATATTCGACCTTACCATTCTCGGCATGGGCGAAGATGGCCATACTGCCGGGCTCTTTTCTCTCGATGATTTCCAGAGCCCTGCTGATTCTCTGAAGCGCGCCACTATTTTGCCGAACAGTCTGGTCATGCTCACGGAAGCTCCTCAGGAACCAAAATCGCGCATGACGCTGGCGCCCGAAATACTGCGCTCCTCGAGGCGGATTCTCGTTCTGATGCAAGGCCTGACAAAAGTACGGGTTTTGATTGCCAATCTTGTCGGCGAAAGGGAAGATCCAATCAAGCATTTTTTGAATGAGACATGCGAGGTAATTGCACGAATATGACATACGCTGCGTGTTTTCTTCTGGGTGCAGCTCCTGCGGGCGCTGACGCAAAAGCTTCGCGAACCACATCGGGAAGGGGCTCCTGGCGCTCTCTGGCTTTGATATTCTTCATCATTACAGCCAGATCCGGTCTTTTTGCCCAAACCCTGCAAAGACTCAGTTTTTCCGGCTTTGAATGGTATGTGCGCCAGACCACTGAGCCAGAAGGCCCGATGAATAACCTTTTTGGCGGCACCGGTACAAGCGTCGATGTGCTTCCGGATGGAGCTTTGCGCCTTTCAATTACGTATCGCGAAGGCGACTGGTATGCTGCAGAGGTATGGACGACCAAATCCCTCGGCTACGGAACCTACACATTTCGCATCCGTACGCCGCTCGCCCAGCTGCATCCCGATCTGATTTTTGGGGCATTTACCTACAGCCGAGCGCTTGGGTATTTTCATCGCGAGATCGACATCGAGTTTTCGGCATGGGGCAAGAAAGTGTCGGATCTGCGGGGGCAATACGTCATTCAGCCTTTCGACAAGCAGGGCAACATGCACTCATTCCCGGCCAAGCCGTACGCTGGTCCGTCTTCCCAGCAATTTACATGGCTGCCCGATCGCATCGAGTTTGCTTCCTGGCTTGGATATGGAGAAAAGCCCCCGGCTGGCGATCCACGGCTCATCGATGCATGGACTTTCAGCGATGCAAAAAGCATCCCGAAGCCAAGCGCTGCCGTCCACATGAACCTCTATTTATTCGACGGCCGCCCGCCAGGCAAGAAGGACGGCCTCCAGCTCGTGATCATCGACGGCTTCGAATTCAAGGCCGCGCCGAAATGAGCCGCGCCGCAACAAGTTGCGCAAGAATTAGCCGCGCTGCTATCGTGCGCCGCGCCCGCCCAAGCCGACAAAAACTTACGCCTCCGCGATCAGCAGCGTCCTTGGGTCGAGGAGCAGGTTCATATCGCTCGGATTGCGCCGCTCGTGGTCTTTGACGACGCGCAGATGAATGAAGTCTTTCTTCGGCTCGAGCACCACAATGACCGAAATCAAAGGCTCAATCTCCCGCAGCACAACAGGAATGCCCTGCGGATCGAGCACAGGTTCGGCTTCCGCGAGCGTGCAGGTATACCACGCTTCGAGCTGCATTTCAGCCAGAAAGGCTTTGACCTTTTCGAACCGCTCGGCGGTAGCGCGCGTAAAGTCGAAACCATCGACGATGATGGTTTTTGCATTGAATCCGCCCTCGTTGATGAGCGCTTTGATGGTTCGCGTAATCTGGTCGACGCTGACGCCTTCTTGGGTGAAATTCATGATCATGCGGTTGCGGACAAGCTGTTCTTTTATATCATCGATATTTTCAAGATTTTTGCGCCGGGCAATCTCGCTAAAAATATTTTCATACCAAGAAATGATATAGCTCGTATGCGCATTGAAGGAAACATGGATGACCTTCTCGCCCTGCATGAGCTTATCCAGCGCAATCTGAACCAGCACGGAAGTCTTGCCGATGCCTTTTTTGCTCGCAAGCACTCCGATATCTCCCGCATGCAGACCGCCTTCGATCGAATTTTCGAATATCCGCACCGGGCTTTTCCGAATAAATTCTTCTTTCAGCATGTGCGCTCCTTATAAATAATTATAACCCAGTTTTGCTGGGCTCGCGATTGATTTCTGCGCGAATTCACTTCTGGTCCTTCTTGCGTTTTTCCAGGTAGTCCTTGCGCAGCTGTTCGCTGATGGATGTCGGAACCTTGGCATATTTTTCGAATTCCATGGAGAATTCCGCCTTGCCTTGGGTAAGCGAGCGAAGGACGGTGGAATAGCCGAACATCTCCGAGAGCGGTACTTCAGCCTCGACGCGTGAGAATGTACCGTCTTCGGTATTGGCCATGATGATACCGCGGCGCTGATTGAGCGATGCGAAGACATTGCCCTGGAATTCGTTTGGCGTCTCGACCGCGACTTTCATGATCGGCTCCAGAATCGCCGGTTTTGCCTTTTCGTACGCTTCCCTGAACGCGCCTATGGCAGCAAGCTGGAATGCGATATCCGAAGAGTCGACAGGATGGCTCTGACCGTCGTTGATAACGACCCGCACGTTCGTCACAGGAAAGCCGATGAGCGTGCCCTTTTCCATGGCTGCGCGGAAACCTTTGTCGCATGAAGGGATGAACTCGGCAGGGATAGCGCCGCCCTTGATCATGTCGACGAATTCGTAGTGCTCGTCTTTCAGCGGTTCGATATAGCCCGCAACCCGCCCATACTGGCCTGAGCCGCCGGTCTGTTTCTTGTGGGTGTAGTTGAAATCGGCGCGCTGGGTGATGGTTTCGCGGTAGGCAACCTGCGGCATGCCGGTGGTGACTTCACACTTGTATTCGCGGCGCATGCGCTCGATGTAGACTTCGAGGTGAAGTTCGCCCATGCCCTGGATAATGGTCTGGTTGGACTCGGGATCGACATAGGTGCGGAACGTCGGGTCTTCCTTGGTGAAGCGGTTGAGCGCTTTGCTCATCTGATCTGAGCTCTTGGTATCTTTCGGGTTGATTGCGAGCGAGATGACTGGTTCGGGGACAAACATGCTCGTCATTGCATAATTGAGATCGGGGTGGCAGAACGTATCGCCCGAGGCGCATTCGATGCCGAAAAGCGCGACAATGTCACCGCAACTGCCTTCGTTGATGTCTTCCATGGATGAAGCGTGCATGCGCACAAGGCGGCCGACTTTGAATTTCCTGCGGGCGCGGGTGTTGTAGAGCTCGTCGCCCTTGCGGATCATGCCCTGGTAGATGCGCACATACGTGAGCTGGCCATACTGACCATCTTCGAGTTTGAAGGCAAGAGCGACTGTTTTTGCCTTGTCGTCAGCCTTGAGTTCGACCTCTGCCTCATTGTTCGAAAGGTCGAGCGCAACATTGTGCCGTTCGGAAGGATTTGGCAGGAAGTCGACGACGCCGTCGAGCAACAGCTGCACGCCTTTGTTCTTGTATGCTGAGCCTACAAAAACCGGCACAAATTTCTCTTCGATGGTGCCTTTGCGGATGGCTGCAAGCAAAAGGTCTTTGGTTACTTTGCCCTCCAGGTACGCTTCGGCAAGCTCGTCGGAGAACATCGAAGCTGCTTCGAGCAGTTCTTCGCGATAGCGCTCGGCATCTTTGACAAGATGGGCGGGAATTTCGGCGAAACGGAGCTCTTCTCCATTGGGGCCATCGAAGTAGACTGCCCTCATGTCGATGAGGTCGATGACGCCCTCGAATTTGTCCTCGAGACCAATGGGAATGGTCACGAAAGCCGGATTGAGGCCGAGTTTTTCACCAAGCTGGCTTTTTACCTTGAATGGATTGGCGCCAGTGCGGTCGCATTTGTTGATGAAGGCGAGGCGGGGCACATGGTAGCGCTTGAGCTGACGGTCGACTGTGATCGACTGGGACTGAACACCCGCCACTGAGCACAGCACGAGAATCGCGCCATCGAGCACGCGCAGCGAACGCTCGACCTCGATTGTGAAATCGACGTGTCCCGGGGTATCGATGAGGTTGATTGCATAGTCTTTCCACTGGACATTAGTTGCCGCGGACTGAATGGTGATGCCGCGCTCGCGCTCGAGGTCCATAGAATCCATCGTTGCGCCTGCGCCATCTTTGCCCTTTACTTCATGAATTGCATGTATTTTTCGGCAATAGAAAAGAATGCGCTCGGAGAGCGTTGTCTTTCCCGAGTCGATATGCGCGGAAATGCCGATATTCCGCATCATCTGAATGTCAAATGCCATCGTGCTGAGTACCTCTTGCAGAGCAATATGATAAAGACACCCCTATCAGGGGGTGTCATATTCGCGGCAGCAGGACTGAACTGTGTGAAAATAGTTGAAAATAGCGCAAAATATCACAGATGCAGGAAAATAAGCTACCTTTTCGCAAGTATAGCAAAAAAGCGCATTCTGAGCAAGATGCCGGCTCAGATATATTCGATTTCCCATGCTACTTCGTGGCCGTCTTTCAGGGTCGCGCTGACGCCACAGTATTTGGTCTGAGAAAGCTCAACAGCTTTGAGCACATTATCGGGATTGAGCCCGTCGCTCTTCTTGAACTGGTAGATTACCTTGAAGCTGGTGAATTTCTTTGGGTGCTCCTCGGTGAGGTCGCCGCTAACCTTGAGATTGAACCAGCTCACCGGTTCGCGCATTTTTTTGAGGATAGAAATGACATCCATTGCCGT
>Ga0228535_1001626_pt1 | contig 31080 bp, 30 predicted proteins | sample SJ1metagenome_FD_168457 | JGI IMG/M metagenome (GOLD analysis project Ga0228535, IMG submission 168457) | Enriched culture of PCE-dechlorinating microbial communities from Ithaca, New York, USA - SJ1 | ecosystem: Engineered > Modeled > Simulated communities (microbial... > Unclassified | place...
TTTCGATGTTCAACGATTCCCGAAGGGTGGTCGCCTTCCTGGGCGATTCCACCTTCTTCCACGCGGGCCTGCCCGGAATAGTGAACGCCGTTTTCAACAAACACAACCTCACCCTTATAATCATGGAAAACGGAACCACGGCGATGACCGGTCACCAGGACCATCCGGCCGTGGGCCGCAACTTCAATGATGTATCGCGAAAGATACCCGTCAGGCAGGTGCTGGAGGGTCTCGGCGTAAACAACATCCGCGAGATAGACACTTACAACCAGGCCGGCTTGAAGGAGTACGTCGAAGCGGCGCTCGAAGAGGAGGGCTTCAAGGTAATCATCGCCAAGCACCCCTGCATGTTGAAGTTCACCAGGGAGATGCGCAAAAAGGGAAAGAAACTGCCCCGACCGGTCAAGGTTGGTGAGAAGTGCAACCTCAAGTACGTCTGCGTCGGCCGGTTCGCCTGTCCCAGTTACCAGATAGCCGACGGCGGCAAAGTGTGGGTGCAGGAAGATCTGTGCATCGGAGACCGTTCCTGTGTCCAGACATGTCCATCGCAGGCTATAGAGCCGGTGGAGTGAGGTGAAGAGATGAACAAATTCGATATATATCTGGCAGGTGTCGGAGGTCAGGGGATCGGTCTTCTCAGCGAGACGCTCGCCCGGGCCGTCGATTATTCGGGGCAGCGAGTGATAGGCGCCGATACGCACGGTCTCGCCCAGAGGGGTGGCATGGTCTCTTCTCACCTTAGAATAGGCACAGGCGCCCATTCCGTGCTTATAACCAGATACAGCGCCGATCTTGTGGTGGCTCTGGAAAGGCACGAAGCCCTCAGGGGAACGCTCGATTACCTCAAAGACGGCGGAACGCTGGTCTATTACGATGCCGTATGGCAGCCCCTGGATGTGAGACTGCGCAGAGCGGCCCAGGTCAGGAACGAAGATATAGAGGCGGAGGCCGCCAGAAAAAAGGCGAAGGTGCTGAGAGTCTTCAAGGAGGACCTTGCAGACTCGAGGATGCAGAACGTGATAGTAATGGCCGAACTCTCGAAGGCGAAACTAATACCGGGCGTGGAGAAGGAACACTACATAGCGGCTTTGTCCGACCTCCTGAGTGGCCGGGCACTGGAAGTCAACCTCAAGGCCTTCGAGGAAGTCTCCGGATGAGTGACGGAGGTTGACCGGTGGCCTTCGATGTAGCAGTGATAGGAGCCATAGGCATAGACACCAACGTCTATCTCTACACCGACGAAGTCGATTTCTCGGTGGAAGCCAATTTCAGCCAGAACCTCGACTATATAGGCCAGGCGGGCGGTTACTCCTGCAGGGGTTTCAAAAAACTCGGCTACAATGTGGCCTTCGTCGGTTATGTGGGCGACGATTACTCGGGAAGATACATACGCGAAAGTCTCGAGAAGGACGGCATAGACACTTACTTTGGAATCGATCCGGAAGGTACAAAGCGAAGTGTCAATATAATGTACGGGGACGGCCGCCGTAAAAACTTCTACGACGGTAAGGGCTCGATGCAACTCAGGCCCGACCTGCTCGCCATCGGAGAGTACCTGGCCGGCACAAGGCTGGTACATATAAACATAGTCAACTGGACGAGGTATTTGTTGCCGCTGTTCAAGAAAGAGAACACGCTCGTCTCCGTCGATATACAGGACGTAGTCTCGGCCGACGATCCGTACAGACAGGACTATATAAAGGCCGCCGATGTCCTCTTCTTTTCGGCCGTGAATTTCCCCGATCCGGCGCCTCTGATCGAGAGGTTCATGGAGATCAGGAGCGACAGGATAGTGATCTGCGGGATGGGGAAGAGGGGTTGCGCGCTCGGGACAAAAACGGGGATAAGCTATTACCGGGCCGTGGAGCTTGAAGAGCCCGTGATAGATACCAACGGCGCCGGAGACAGTCTGGCGGTCGGCTTCCTTTCCAGCCACTTTTTACAGGGCTTCTCGCTCGAAGAGTCTATCCTCCGCGGCCAGATAGCCGCCAGGTACTGCTGCTCCAGAAAGGCGACCTCGAGCGACCTCATAACACGCGAACTGCTGGACAGATATTATATCGAAAAGCGTAAATTAGAGTGACTGTCGGGACCGGCCTGAGATAGGTCAAAAAAACTCTTCTTGCTACAATTTTTCTTCCTTACAAGCCTCGACAAGAGATGAATTCTCCTGTCCGGCAGGCTCGCTGGTCCTAACTCACCTGTAGGAGGGCGTCTTCTTAGTCTTTTTCTAGTCACCCAAACCGGGTTTTATAATGAAGAAGTCTTCTTTCCAATAATAGATAGGGCAGATTTCTTCCGGCGAATCAAAAAGATTGCCTGAGCCAACTACTGTACCTTTGAATTCAGTTCCTCCACAACCACATTCCATACACTCGACCAGATACAAATCTAGACCATGTCCCGAGTTGTTATAGAAAACGTTGTTTATTAATGTTACCAACGAAGCATTATTCAACAGCACTCCATTTTCCATGTTCCCCGTAATCGTGTTGCCGATCAGTGATCCGGTAGCTGTGCCATTTATCGCGGCTCCTATGGTGTTCTTATTGAAAGCGCTGTTTTTTATCGTGAATTTTACCCCGTTCGAGAGACTAACACCTGTGCCTGTTCTCTCAAAGGTCGTCCTTTCCACTTCAAGGTTTGTTTCACCGTAGGAGTATATTCCAGCCAGATGGGTGCTAAGGTGCTCATCGTTCCCCATTCCAGCCAGAGAAGTGATGTATGAATCGACTATACTCAGTGTCATTCCGTTACCGCTGAAAGATACCCCGAATCTTCCTCCGGCGATAAGCGAGTTAACTATTTTACCGGTGGACCTGGAAACATTTACCGCAAGTCCTTCCGTCTCCACAGAGATATTTGCCAGCGAAAAATTGGAAACCCCTTTAAAGAAGACAGTCGGGCTTTCGATAGACGCGGCCTTTATAAACACTTCATCTCTTGAAGTTCCTTCTATAGTGATGTTTTTGTTTATCGTTATGTTCTCGTTGTATATACCCGGAAGTATTTTTACTGTGTCACCCTCACTAGCGGCATCTATTGCGAGCTGAATCTTCTCGTACTGCCCAACCGACGGTCCAACAGTCAGAACTTTTCCGGCCGCTATAAGCAGAGAAAACGCGCATAAGAAAATCGACAAAAATATCCTTCTCAATGATTTGCTCATCATGCTCCCAACTCCTTGCATAAGAATTAATTATGGTGTCTCGAAAAGGAGCGAGTCAAAGTATTCAATGATGGCGCCGTTGAACTAAAACTAGAGGAGAGATCTAAAGAGATGTTACCATAAGATGCCGAGAAAAAGGAACTCACGGTGTACTATCTCTTGGTCTGGTCAACAAGCTAATAGTCTTTTCATCACCTGAGGATCGACACAAGATCTCTGGCGCCGAAGATAGCAGAGACCTGTGAAGGATTCGAGCGTACTCTTGCACAGCTCATGTGATTCCAGCCAGTTCTAAGGCCACATATTCTAGAATAACAGGCCTATACCGGTTGTTGACATAAACGGGAAGGAGGGTCTAAGTGCAAAAAAAACCGTGTGGCTAACAACTGGAGCGAAAAGCTTCATTCAATGAGGCGCGAACCAATAGAGAGAATAAATTCTATGTTTGAAATTATTTTGGTTGACATTATCAACCATTTCGCGATATAATATTGGTTGACAGAATCAACTATACTAAAAGGGGCAATTATGAATGGAAAAGCGAATAGATGAAATACGTGATTTGATTCAGGAAATAGCCTGGCACTTCGGAGACCATGAATTCAACGGAGAGTGCTGTGGAGGTCTGACGTTTGTAGAATTCATGGCGTTGAAAAAGATTAATGAGAGTGAATACCTGTCGATCCAGGAGGTGGGAAAAGCCTTAAATTTTACAAAGAGCGGAGCGACACGACTGGTAAACCGTTTGCAGGCGAAGAAATACATCAAGCGCGAGCGATCCAGCAAAGATGGGAGGGTTTGCTGCGTCACTTTGTCGAGTGAAGGAAGAAACGCTCTGAATACAATCGCCGGGAAATATGGCGAATATCTTGAGAAAGTACTGAAAGAGCTCGATCAAGAGCAGATAGAACTTCTGGGAAGGATACTGCAACTTCTAGCAAACATCACCAAAAGAGAATAATTCGTCTAATTGGACCACAGACCATCATGGAAGAAGGCAGATATACTTGAATAGTTTGGCGAATACTTTTAAATACTTTTTCACAATTCTAGCAGAGTTATCTTTGCTGTTCCTCGGCGTTAGCACGCTTGTGGCGTTGCTGCTGATGTACCTTCCCAAAGAGCGGATAAGAACCTGGATGTCCAAGAAGGGATTGTTGAGTTACTTAATAGGAGCGATTTTTGGCGCTTTAACTCCCTTCTGTGTGTGTTCAACCATCCCCGTGACTCTCGGATTGCTTGAAGCAGGGGTCCCTTTTGGCGCGGTAATGTCGTTCTTGATAGCGTCTCCCCTTTTGAATCCGATTATACTCACTATGCTTGTAAGCCTCGCGGGGCTTAAGACTGCTCTGGTGTACTTCTCCATAGTATTCACGGCTGCCATCGCGTTTGGAATAATCCTTGAGAAGACCGGGGCATCAAGATACGTGAAGAATGTCCGAATAAAAGGAAAGGGAAATAGATCTGATGAAATCACAGGAAATTTCGGAACCAAAGTTAAGCTTTCTTTTATTAAAGCCTGGGAAGATTTCAGGGCGATCTTGATTTATCTCCTCATTGGTGTGGCTATCGGGGCGATAGTTTACGAATATATACCTGAAGGTTTTGTGTTTATGTACGCCGGGCCCGCCAATCCTTTTGCCGTCCCGGTGGCGGCAGTAATCGGCATACCTCTTTATATTCGCGCGGAGACCGCCATTCCAATCGCAGTATCACTGATGCAAAAAGGTATGAGTGTCGGAGCGTCGATGGCTTTGATCATCGGTGGTGCGGGAATGGCGATACCAGAGATGAGCATGCTTGCGAGTATTTTCAAGAAAAAGTTTGTCGTGATATTTATTGGGGTTATCTTCGCGACCGCCGTGGCTGGCGGCTATATGTTCGATATTTTGCTATAGATACAGTTCAGATTCGATACTGAATAGGAGGTGCTTGAAATGAAAGAAGGAGACGGGAAACGAATAATTAGCGCTTTTGCGAAAATGAAAAAGAGCAAGGGCAAGTCGTGCTGTTGTGACTTTCAACTTGAGGAGATACCCGAGAAGAACGGAACGCGACCGGAGGACTCCTCTGCAGAGTCGAATTGCTGCGAAAAAAGCGGAGAGCCGGAAAAATAATAGTCGGGGTTTGCCGAATGCCATTCGGCAAACCCTTTTTTATGAGCCCTAGAATCCAATATAGAACATATAGAAGCCAAGAAGAAGAATCAGCGATCCCATAACTATTTTAAGGACGTTGCTAATTCTGCTGTAATTCTTGCTTGCCGAGAGCTTTTGCACAAAGCCAATCGAAGTGCCGGCTAAAACCGCGAGAATACCATGTCCTATCGAGTACAGGAGCAGCAATAGTATTCCCCAAAGAACGCTTCCCTTTCCCGCAACTATGGCTAGCAGGACGATCAACACAGGGGTGGAACAGGGAGAAGAGAAGATTCCTGCGAGAATACCCGCCACGAATGCTCCGAAAAACCCTTTTTTGGTATTTTTAGAGATCAAGTAGCTTGATGGAATTATCTCGAAAAGGCCCCAAGTCTGCAAAGCCATGACCACCATCAAAACACCGAGGGCTATGTACCACCAGGATGTCGATGTACCGATCAGTCTTCCGGCAAGAGATGCTGTCACACCCAGAACCGTGAATGTTACCGCCGCGCCAATTGCAAAGACTATCGAAAGCAAAAATGCCCGCTTTGTGCTCCTCTGACCAGTGCCTCCGACATAACCGACCACGAGCGGGATGCCTGAAAGCGCGCAGGGAGTGAGCGATGTCAGAATTCCCGCCACAAGTGCCAGCAAGGGGGCCAGCCAACCACTGCTGGCTATCAAATTCGATAGGCCTTCTAGAATACCGGTCATCTGCTTACCCCCATATCGGCCAGAATCGCTCGCATTTGTTCCTCGGTCAATCCACCTTGGTGGGTGGTGAAAATATGTTGGTTGTTTTCTTTTAAGGCGTACATCGTGAACTCAATGTCCATTTTGGCGCTGGGAACGTACGGAGTTCCATCTGAGTTTATAAGTATCTGCGTCGGTATCACCTGAACGGGGAATCCATTGGCTGCCTGTCGGTTTTTCCAAACATCTACGAATTTAATGATTGCTTTGCCACGCATTTCAGAGTTCAGAGTCTTCAGCACAGGCGCCATCTCTTTGCATGGAATACACGAATCGGCCCCGAAATCAATTATGATAGGAAGGCCGTACGCTTTTAATACATCCAGCTCGACTGAAGTCGCTTCAAGAGTGAAATTGACATCGCTGTACACCTTGTCAGAGTTATTTGGATTCGTACCAGCCGCCATATCAGAAGTATCGAAAGTTGAGTTGACATTCTTCATAAACCATATAGCGGCTACCGCAATCACTATACAGACTGGCACGATAATTCTAATGAGTTTTTTCTTGTTCATCAAAATCGATTTCCTCCACAGTATAAGTTATTTGTTTTAAGTGATCAAAACCGGACGAAGACAAACACAAATAAAGAACTAAAGATGAATTGGCGAAAAGACCGGCTATCGTTATCGGAGGAATATTCTCTCTATACTCAGATATATCCCCAGGATTATGAAAACAGCGCCCGTGGCAGTTCGGGCCCAGTACTCGAACTGGCTCATCCGCTTGAACATGGTGGCCACCAGCTTCGCGCTGACCGCTATTCCAAAGGCGACGATTATCACGGGCAGCCCTGTGCCGACGCCGTATATGGCCGGTATCAACAGCCTCGACTGCTCGCTGACTGCCAGGGGAATCACGCTTCCGAAGAACAGCGCCGCCGATACCGGGCAGAAGGTCAGGGCGAAAAGCGAGCCTAAGGCGAAGGCGCCAAAAATGCCCTTGCTTTTGATCCTTTCCTGAGACCGGCTGTCCAGATTTCTGCCACGGTTTTTGAAGCTGAGCATCTCGAGCAGAAACATACCCACGATTATCATAATCGGTCCGATCAACTTGCCCATGTATTTTTGAAGGATCCTCGATAGCCATGGCGCGGCGGTCAGGCTCGATACGAGTATGGCGCCGATCACGACGTAGGTCAGGACTCTGCCGAGCGTGTAAACTATCCCGGCGGCCATAGATTTCGCGGGACTGCCTATATTTCTACTTATGAAGGAGACGGCCGCTATATTGGTGGTGAGGGGACAGGGGCTTATCGAGGTCAATATTCCAAACCACAGCGCCGATGCGAGAGAGAGAATAAAACCATCCATTCAGTTCACCTCCAGAAAGGAAGCTACCTCGTCCCGGACGTACTGGATGTACTCTTCCTCTTTTTCGGAAAGATCCCAGGCCTTCCAGAGCTCTTTCCATTCACCGGCTTCGTTGTTCTTGTAGCTTTGAATCACCAGGGTGTTGTACATGATGATATACTCATCAACATAATGATAATTTTCCGGGAGATCTATATTCACCACTTGCCATCTCAGCGTACCGTCCTCTACACGTGAGGAGAAATAGGTCTCGAGAACCTTTTTTGCGTTAGATTCCATATCCAGACAGGTCTGGCAACGGATGGTCCCGTGGAAGTAATAGAGAGTTACATAATCTTTTGGCAATGCCGGATCTCCAGAATCGGTCGAACCGGCTTCAGGCTTTTGAACCACAGAGCTGAGTCTTATCTCATCGTACACAAAATAGGCGACGCTAACGACAACGAAGAGCAGTAAAGAGAATGTGGCCAGCTTCTTCAAATTCACTTTTCACCCCCAGCGTGACTTTCAAAAGAGATATTCCCGTGTTTTAGATTCGTTTTCGGCTATCGCGGCATGATCAGAGCGTGAACTCCATGCTGTTTGACTCGCCCGTGGATCCCATATCGTAACCTTCACCCAGCGCCAGTACCACCGACAGCTCGGCTGGAAGACCGGCCTTGGCTATCTTCTCGATCGTCGCTTTTCGATCGTATTCAACTCTCAAAAACTCGTATGAAAGACTGCCCCGATTTACATCGACTAACAGGTAACAGGCCCGCCAATCTCCGTCTTTCGGTCTGCCCACACTGCCGTCGTTGAACACAAGCTTCCCCTTTATCCAGCGGACCATCGGCAAATGAGTGTGACCGTTCACTACCACATCGCTCCCGGCTTTCTCGAGAAGCCTCTCCAATCTCTCGGGGGGAGTCGTTGGTTTTACGTATTCGAGAAGATGCTCCAGCGGGCTTCCATGAACCAGAAGAAAGCTCACACCCTCTTCTTCGAACTCGATCGTGTGTGGCAGTCGGCGCAGGTACTCTTTAGACGTATCGGAAGTGTTGGCTATGGACCATTTTATAGACTCATCGCCCACACGCGTCTCCCTTCCGGGGTTGTAAGCGCAACCGCAGCTCTCCTTTTCAAAGCCGATGGCGTCATCGTAGTTGCCCATTATCGTTGGAATACCCAGCTCCCTTATCTTGCGGACGACCTCTTCCGGCTGCGGACCGTAACCGACGAGATCGCCAAGACAGTAACACCTGTCGATTCCTCTTTTCTCTATGTCTTCCAGCACGGCTTGGAGAGCCTCCAAATTTCCATGTATATCTGAAAAGAAGGCCAGCCTCATTTTGAATCACCACACTTTTTCCGCCGCTCTCTCCTGATGATTCCGTAAGTTTCCACCGCAAGTTCGATAACCTCCTCGACGAAAGAAGGGATCTCCCGCAGGCTGTAGTATCTCCATCTCCCGTCTTTCCGCACGCTGATCAGCCCGGAATCGGTCAGCGCTTTCAGGTGCCTCGAAACGGTCGGTTGTGGTGATTCGAGCAGATCTTCGAACTCACAGACGCAGAGCTCTTCGTATAGCCTTATGAGCGCGAGTATCTTCAGATTCGTCGAGTCGGAAAGGCTTTTCATGACTTCAACGAGATCGACTTCAAGGGCTTTCAAGACTTCGTCCCTCCCCTCGAGAATTCGAAGAGCTCTCTCTTTTTCTTCATTATAGCCACCAGCGAAAGCATAACAGGCACTTCAACCAAAACCCCGACGACCGTGGCGAGTGCCGCGCCGGAATCCATGCCGAAGAGTATGAGGGCCACCGCTATCGAGAGTTCAAAGAAATTGGATGCCCCTATAAAAGTGGATGGGGCGGCCTCTGCGTAATCTATCTTAAAACGCTTCACGGCGAAGTAGCCTATGTAAAAGATGAGATAGGTCTGTATCATTAGTGGAAGGGCTATCAGCAATATGTGGAGAGGGTTGTCGATTATAGTTTTGCCCTGGAACATGAAGACCAGCACGAGTGTCAACAGAAGTCCGACCTTCGTGAAGGGGTCGAATTTCGGAATGAGGCTTTCATTAAGGTACTTCTCCCCCTTAGACCTCGTCACCAGGCGCCGAGTAATGACCGCCAGGACCAGCGGGATAGCGACATAAAAGACGACCGACCAGAAAATCGTGGAGAATGGCACGGGAAATCCCGTGGATACGCCAATCAGAAGCTTCCCCATCGGGGCGAAGAGAAAGAGAATAAAGAGATCGTTTATGGCCACCTGAACCAGCGCGTAATTTATGTTGCCGCCGGCTAGGTAAGTCCACACAAGCACCATGGCCGTGCAGGGAGCCAGTCCGAGCAGTATCATACCCGCGACATATTCATTTCCCAGTCCGGTGGAAATCAGAGGGCCGAAAATCACTTTTATGAATATCCAGGAGATCAGCGCCATCGTGAACGGCTTTATCGCCCAGTTGACAATAAGCGTTACCAGCAGGGGCCTCGAGTTTTTTCGGACGTTGACGATCTCCCTGAACTCTATCTTGAGCATTATCGGGAACATCATGAAGAGAAGAACAATAGCCACCGGAATCGACACGTTTGCTATCTGCCAGTTCCCAAGCGTATCGGCGAGCCCCGGAAGAACGTTGCCCAGCAGAGCCCCCAGGACCATCGCGGCTGCCACCCAGACCGAGAGATACTTGCTGAATACATCGAGCTTCTGTTCTGACATCTTTTCCTCCATCATATTCATATATTCGAATATATGAATATGATATACGCCTATTGTTTTGCCTTTTTTCCACTTGTGTTAAATCTAATGATTCATAGTTGCACAAGTATGCAACAAGTGATATTATCCTGATGGTAAAGATGAAAGCTTTCGATATGAAAAACGAGGAGGGGAACAATGATGAGTATCGGTATTCTCCCTTGTCAGGGAAGCAGCAACACAGGCATGATGACCAGTAAAGTAACGCTGAATAAGGTGGATGGGAAAGAATTCAAAACGGTATGCGCTTTAGGATTACCTCTTGGGATCGAAGGAATAATAAAGAACGCGAAGAGCAACGAAGAGTTTGTAGCTCTCAACGGCTGTCCAATAAAGTGCGCTTCGAAGGCGTTGCTGAGCGTTGGCATAGATGATTTTAAGGAAATCACAGTGACCGACCTGGGAATACAAAAGAACGGAAACATGAAAGATGAGACGGGAATCGAAAAACTCAGCGCTAAATTGGATGAAGTTGTTGAAAGCCTCAGGAAAATCCTATGAAGAGAGAAGTTCTAATATATAAGGCACTTTCCTGCAAATGGAGGATCAAGTTGCTGGAAGAATTGTCCGGAACGACCAAGTGCTCCTGCGAGCTGGATCATCTCTTTCCGGTTGACAAGACAACGCTATCCCGGCACATTAAGATGCTTGTTGATTGTGGTTTGTTGAGAGAAACCAAGAATGGCACTCGAAAAGAATTGTGCATTTCTGACGAGAGGATACTTGATGTGATTAAGCTGGTAAAAGATATAGCTTCAACCGGAGAGTGATGATAATTGTACAGCGTTTTTATATATGCTTTGACCGGAGCTCTTCTGCTAATCTCTCTCGTTGTGAGCCGAAAAAAGACGCTGCTCGCCCTGAAGAAGGCATGGAAGTCCTTCGAGAAGATACTGCCTGAACTCATCGCAATTATGCTCTTCGTCGGGCTTTTGATCGCCCTGCTCGATCCCGGGACTATATCAGCGTTGCTCGGAGACAACTCGGGGGTTCTCGGGCTCCTGATAGCCTCGGTGGTTGGATCCATAACGCTCATACCGGGCTTTGTAGCCTTCCCGATGGCCGACATGCTTCTCAACAACGGCGCCGGGATAACCCAGATCGCGCTGTTCATTTCAACGCTAATGATGGTGGGCGTGGTCACCTTTCCGGTCGAGAGGAAGTATTTCGGAACGAAACTCACCGTTCTGAGAAATGCCTTCGCCTTCGCTTTCTCATTCGTGGTGGCCGGACTGATGGGTGCGATCTTGAGATGAAGGGCAGAAGGTATCTCTTTCCGTTGATAGTGGCCGTCGTGGTCGCGATTTTCACGCTCGTCGATAATCAGACAGGACTTAAAGCTTTAAGCATAACCGGTTCAAGCTTTCTTGAAATGCTCTCGGTCATTCCGCCCATATTCGTGCTTCTGGGGCTTCTGGATGTCTGGGTACCGCGCGAGAAGATAATAAAACATCTGGGAGAGGAGTCGGGCTTCAAGGGTATCGTTCTATCTTTCGTTCTCGGCGCGGCCGCGGCCGGTCCCCTCTACGGCGCCTTCCCAATCGCGGCCGTCTTCATGAAGAAGGGCGTCAAGTTTTCAAACGTTTTGATTTTCATAGGCGCCTGGTCGACGACTAAAATTCCAATGTTCATGTTCGAAATGGGCGCTCTGGGTGTTGGATTCGCCCTGCTGAGGCTGGCGATAAACATCCCGGGCATACTCGTGATGGCCTTGCTTCTGGAGAAGATGACCGGCAAGGATCAGCGGGAAGCCACCTATATGCGAGCGACTGAACTCAGCGAATAAATCTGGAGGTGCCCCGGAATGGAAGGAAATCTTAAGAGAGAATTGACAAAATTCGGACTTTTAGTGGCGGGCTTTCTGGCTTTTTATTTCTTGCCCTTCTCGGAGAAGTACGTGCAGGAAGCCATAATCAGCGGTTTCACGATGCTCGGCTCTTATGCCAGGGAACACGTGCTTTTCTGTCTCGTTCCCGCGTTCTTCATAGCCGGCACGATAACCGTGTTCATACGCAAGGACGCGATACTCAAGCTGCTGGGTCCGGGCGCTAGAAAGATAATATCATACCCGGTGGCGGCCGTGTCGGGTGGAATTCTCGCCGTCTGTTCCTGCACGATACTGCCGCTCTTCGGCGGGATATACAAGCGCGGAGCCGGCCTCGGTCCGGCCGTCGCCTTCCTCTTCAGCGGCCCGGCCATCAACGTGGCGGCCATATTTCTCACCGGCAACGCGATAGGCTGGGAAATGGCGATAATCAGGATGGTCGCCGCGTCGATTTCGGCGGTTTTCATAGGGCTAATAATGCAAAGCATCTTCAAAGAAAAAGGTTCAGGTGGCTTCGCGATGCAGGAATCGGGCGAGCAGATTTCCTGGCAGGAGGCCGTGGGCTTTCTCGCCCTGCAGATGACTTTCCTGATAGTCGGCGGCCTTAAGATAGACCCGATCGTCAAGGCTTCTATAATGACCGTTTCGGCCGTGGCGGTCTTCATCATGGCGATTCGTTTCAAGAGAGAGATGAGAAACTCCTGGATTGGCGAGACCTGGGACTTCGCCAAGAAGATACTCCCGTATCTCTTCTTCGGGGTTTTTGTAGCAGGCATAATATCCAGCGCGCTTCCTAAGAGTCTTGTAGAATCTCTTCTCGGCGGAAACAGACTTGGCTCGACTCTATTCGCTTCTGTTTTCGGCGCGGTGATGTACTTCGCGACACTTACGGAAGTTCCAATAGTCCAATCCCTAATGTCCCTCGGAATGGGAAAGGGGCCAGCTCTAGCTCTATTCCTGGCCGGCAACTCCCTCAGCCTGCCCAGCATGATAGTGATAACGAGGCTACTGGGAAGGAAGAAGGCCTTCACTTATTTCGGACTTGTGGTTGTATTTGCGACCATATGGGGATATATATACGGAAACTTAATTTAATAGGAGGTTAGATCATGAAGGTGGAGATTTTTGGCTCTGGTTGCCCCAGATGCAAGCAAACGGAAAAGGTGATGAAGATGGCGGTCGAGGAGCTTGGCACGAACGCGACCGTGGAAAAAGTGACGGATATGATGGCTATGATGGAAAAGGGAATAATATCGACCCCGGCGGTGGCGATCGACGGAGAGATAGTCCTCTCGGGGAAAATTCCTTCGCTGGAGGAAGCCAAGAAGCTCCTGAAAAACCGCCTTTGAAATGCCTTAATTAACTCTCGGCTCCCTGGCCGGGCGTGGATTGAGCCCGGGTATATATCGTTTTTTCAGGGTTTGACAATATAAGTGCGTGAACCGGCACATCCGGTTATCTCCAAATGTTATTCACCGTTCCGCGGTCTGTCGGAACGGGGCTTTTTTTGTTACCCTACCCGGGCGATATTCGGGCTATAATTTAGAAATGTACCCGGTGAACAACGCCGGAAATTCCGGCGTCTCAGATCTTGTATCGCGTGTAATCACTATACTTCTCAGGGGGTCGATTGTATGATTGGCATAATCGTCGATTCTGGCTGCGATCTTCCAGAAGCGATCAAAGAAAAGACAAATGTGAGGGTCATTCCGCTCAAGGTAGTTCTCGAGGGAAAAGAATACAGAGACAACATAGATATTACCACCGAACAGCTGCTGGAATTCATGGAGAACAAATTTCCCAAAACTTCGCTTCCCGGTTATAACGATATCGGGCAGGCCTTTGAAAGCCTTTATAAAGAAGGAGTGAAAGAGATAGTCTTCGTCGGGATCTCAAGCGGGCTCAGTGGAACTCTGGGTCTCGTGAAAAGATTCTCCGAAGATTTTATAAAGAAGAATCCCGGCGCGAAAGTACATGTAGTCGATTCGAAGAATATTTCGATCGCCTCCGGGCTGGTCGCCATGAGGGGTGTTGAGCTATCGGAGCAGGGCGCAACCTTCGACGAAGTTGTCCTTGCCGTCGAAGAGGCCGTGAAAAAATCCAAAGTCTTCTTCTGCATACCCGTTCTCAAGTATCTCAAAGCCGGCGGGAGAATAGGGAAAGTGAGCGCCACCATCGGCGACATACTCGACCTTAAGCCGGTGATAACGGTGGGAGAGGACGGAATCTACCACAGCGTCTCAAAGGATCGTGGAATGAGGCGGGCCGTGAACACCACCGTAAGAAAGCTTCTCGAATACATATCCGGGAAAAAGGCCAGGTTCGTGGCCGCCTACACCTCCGACAGGAGCGAGAAGTCTCTCGAATATTTCCGCACGATAGTGGAAACTCTGGAAAGCCAGGGGATAAAGAACATCATCACTGGCCAAATCTCCCAGTCACTCGTGGCTCACACCGGACCGGGTTTGATAGGCGTGGCGGCTCTGGTCGAATAAAGCCGCGCACCACGAAAACACCGGGCGGAAAGACCCACGACCATTTGGCAGGGAGCGATACCGGATTCAAAACTTTCATCCCGTGAATGACTCCCATATTGTCATCCCGTGTCATCCCGTGTCATCCCGTAGTGCTCCTATACTGTCATCCCGGGCTCCGACCCGGGATCTACTCCTTAGAAAACCGTGATTCTGAGTCAAGCTCAGAATGACGGGAAGGGAGGAAAGACCGCAAAAATGGGGACTGACGGGCTCCTGACTAGGAGCATGTCAGGATGACCTGAAGGGGCTGTCATCCCGTAATGATCCTATACGGGATCTCGCTCAGAAGAGCCGTCCTTCGTTGTTCGTCCCAGATCATGGACCCGTCCTTCGTGAGAGCATTGGGAGCAATTCCTCGACATTACGCATCCAGAACGTCCCTATCCTGTCATCCCGTAATGAACCTATACTGTCATCCCGGGCTCCGACCCGGGATCTACTCCTTAGAAAACCGTGATTCTGAGTCAAGCTCAGAATGACGAGAAGGAGGAAAGACCGCGATAATGGGGATTGACGGGCTCCTGACGTCTGTCCCCGTTTTTCGCGAAGAACGGGCATGACATGAGGGAAGAAGAATGTGATTCTGGCTAGGAACATGCCAGAATGACGGGAAGGGAGTAAGACTGTCATCCCGTGTCATCCCGTAATGCTCTTATACGGGATCTCACTCTTCTCGCTCTTTCGAAGGACGGGTTCACGCTTCGGGACGCCGGACGATGGACGGTTCTTCTCGCTCTTCTCGCTCTCTCCAAGGACGGGTTCACGCTCCGGCCATCACTTAACTTTGACAGTAAGAAGTCTGAAAACAGCCACACAATGGGGAAAATGAAAAGAAAAACAGACGTACCACCACAGTGGTCTTATCTTTAGTACTTTGAAGGCGTCGTAAGCCGTAAGAGTTGCCCATCATTTCAGTCCTTGCAAGAAAGCGTTTGTCTCATATCGTTATCCCCACCGCCCTTATCTCTTTCAAGTCTTCAAGTATTTCTACGTAAGAGAAAGGACTTCCAATCTCTTTCAGTTTTCTGCATAAGGCAGTCCCCATCACAAGAGCAAGGAAACAGATCTATGTGTCCCTTCACCCTCGCGCCTGTGCAATGGTATATAGGACGTAGATCGATTCAGCTCTTCAGTTCCCTGAAGGCCGGGTAATCTTGAAGCATAAAAAATAATAGTCTAGACTATTATAGTCTAGACTATTATTCCGACTGGTTTGAGTTGTTTTGTTTTTGACGATTTGCCTATGCAATTTCTGTAGTTAATATGAGAAGATATCGAATTCCTCACTTCCTATGCGAGGTTTCATTTTGCACTCTTCGAGTTTTCCAGTATCAATTATGCTATTTATGTTAATTGCTTTTTTCAAGTTAGCATCTTTTATCCATTTATTCTCCCAGATTTCCGGGTGTTCTCCTTGAACAAGCTTGCAAAGAGACTCTCTGAAATCATATTCCATGCTTTGCGAAATAACTATTCTCTGAAGCCAGATCTCCATAATGCCTGTATTAGGTATGTGTGAAAACTTTTTAATTATCTTATCAATCAACCTTATTCTATCATCAAGACATTCTATGCTATCTATAAGCAAGCTGAGTATCGCAGCACAGACGTTGTAAGTTCTCGGGTTGTGGTAGGCAATATCAACTACTATAGCAATCAACGGAACAGAGTTGTGGAATCCAGATTTCATTGATATTTTTTTGTGGTAGTCGTTCAAACATCTATTTAGAGTCCCTGAGTTGGGAAATCGTTGAGCAAAGCTGTGCAAAATCAGGAGTTGTTTTTGAAGGTTATCATGATCTCGTCTTGTCCTGAGCCACTCAAGCTTGTCTTCCTTTATCGACGAAAGGATTACGCAATCATCGCACGTAGTTTTCCCTGGGTTAAGTTTCAAACCTAGATCAATCATGACTTCAGTTAGTAACTTCAGAATCTTTTCACCAGTCTTTGGATTGTTCACAAATATCCTGTAATCATCTCTATATCGAAGAATCCTAAATTCCTGCATCTTTTCTTTTTCGATTCTCTCCAGAAGCTTTATGTCTGCATAACCTAGAACCATCTCCGCCACGAAATCCATGAGAACAGAACCTTGAGGTATACCGTTTGTTTGACTATCGTGCATGTCTTGAATGCATCTATCAATAGTATTTCCAATCAAATTGAAGTCTTTTCTCTTCTTCTTTGCTATGGGCTTTGTGTGGATTGCCCAAGCAACTGAATGCGTATATATTGATGCATAGCAATCCGTGATATCGGTTTTGAATAGATACTCATATTCCATAGACAACTCAAGAGACTTCTGTTCGACTTCTTCCCACCAGTGGGCGATTTGCTCAGCGGTGTCTGATTTCTTTGTTTTTGAAACACGGGGAAGGCTTAGGCATGTTAATCTGGGGTCTCCTGAATATTGAGCGAAACGTTGCTTTATGCATTCCCAACTACTCTGACAAGTAATCTTTCTAACTAATGAAACGTAAATCGCTGGATGAATCAATTCAAAAGGCCTCCAAGCGAAACGACCATCCTTGTTACTGTACAACCTATAGTTAACATTACCACAATCTTGTGGCTTACATGTCAATTCCTTTTTACTAAGTGCTTTATCAATTGCATCTAGCATATTTGAGAAACAGAAATACGGAGGAAGGCTGAAGTTGCAGTAGCTTTCACTCTTAAGTAAAAAATCGTGTGCTTCATTTGAATCTAGATCCAGTATTGAACAGATATCACTACTATTAGTTGATCCACCAAAATAGTCCAAGTTCATACCTCCTAGACAATACTTGTAGCTACAAACGGTATATCCGAGAGCCCTCAAGGCATTGTTCTCATTGTTTTCCAGAATCAGGCTGTCCGATTCATTTTTTGAAACTGTGCAGCGCTTATTCATCTTCACGATATTTTACTCACACACAAACCATCAAGATCAAAACTAAACAAGAGATACAACTGCTTCTAATCTTTAGCAGATGTAGAATGTATCATTGCTTGTTGGGGTACCAATAGGTCGCCTTTTCTTCCAACTAATCGAACCCCTTTTCAGAAGTGTTTATGAATTTCAATCTGAACCACAAGCAGTATCAGTTAATTCGAGCCTTTACAAGTAAAATGCGAGAATTGAATTTTGACCTTGTTCATCTATAGTGCTATTCACTCACGAGAGAGTATTTTAGAGATCAACGGAATCATTCCTTCAATTCCGGAGACCTATTTCAGCTTGTAGTTCAGTTCCAGGTTATTCTCCAAAACCTCCTTGATTTGCTCTTCACCGAACCCTAATAACTTAAGAAGGTGAAGCTGAATTATTGCCTCCATCTTTTGGCAGAGATCTAGGAATTCCCGTCCGTGAGCAGCTTTGGATTTCAGCGATTCATCATAGTGAGTGAGGTAGTTTCTGGTATCAACTATCTTTCGGATCATCTTCTTTACATTTTTGGATATACCGATATGTTGCTCGAAGGGTTCAATGATGCTCTTAATTCTTTTGCTAAGGCTGATTTCGTTTCCATACTTGAGTTTCTCAGATAACCATTTGCGATTGGGCTTCGGACAGTTCGCCACCAAGACATTGCACAGTTGCTTATAGTCCTCTTCTGGCATAACTGTTTCATCAGATGTTCTTCTATGATAACTCTCCATCGCTTGGACCAGCGCAAGGAACTTACCATCTATAAAACTATAACCGCCATGAACTGCGGAAAAATAGAGCTCTATTGTTGGTAGGTTTGTTTCATAAGCTTTGAACCAATTCTGGAAAACCATCTCCGGATTTGCACCTATTTGGGGATACCTGAAAAGCATTCTGTGAATATCTATCTTAGGTTTATCGGCAGAAAACGGGCGACTCTGATAAAACAGAGAAAACTGCTTGGGTTTGCCATCTTTATGAATAAATCTTTCTGAACTAGCTTGCACATCCTCGATAGGCACATTTTGGCTTGTTGCAAATGAGACCAGCGTAGTTATTTTGTGAGCTACTGATATCATTTCATCAATAGTGCGCTCCTCACAAGAAACAAGCTTCAAGTAAATCTTTTGAGTTATCTTTGCCTGCTTTAAAATTGGAAATCCAGGGATTGTATAGGAAAAACTTATAATCAGCTTCAAACCATTGCCTAGACCGATAGAAATCTCCTGAGGTGGTTTGTAGTTAATTGTGCTCGTACGTTCATCCAAGTTCACCTTAACATCGATCCCAGTTATCCCGACCCATTCATCAATACCTTCTATCGAGAATTGAAGAGTATTAATGGTTATGACCTTATCTTCATAATGGATACCGAAAATTGCGGTAGATGCTAAGATTCTTGACTTTGAGAGCGCACCAAACGAAATGTTCTTGGACAAATAAAAGCAATCACAAAGAGTTACCAGGCCATCCTTTTCAACATAGCCGAATATTCTCTCTATTCTTGTGTTTTCGCCATCGAAAAAATGCTCTAGAGCTTCTATGCTTTCATCGAACAGTCCAAGAATCTCTAGCTCTATCCTTCCTCCATCAAATATCGTTAGTTTTCCTGGCACCTTCCTGTCTGGGTTTGAGGGAAGCCAGAAGTGCCCGGATCTTTCAATCTCTTCCTTCAATCTCAAAGCCTCACCCCCTCTTTGTTGCTAAAAGCTTGAAAAACACGACGTGCATTGCTTTGAAAAAACTACATTCCGAGCTTCTATCTTGGTATCTCACTCAGCTCTTCGTTCATTTCTTCGGTAGATTCTTTCTGCTAGCTCTGCATTCGTCTTCTGTAGATTGTCAGCTTTCTCCATCTCTTCAAGAGCTTTAGCAAGATGATAACCGACTCGTTCTTCCGTGCCATATGGTAATTCATTAGCCATGTAGTTTGCTTTTGTGTCTTCGTTTCTGAGGAATAAGAGTCTATCAAAACATGGCTTGAAGACCCAGAAGATCATCGAAAAAGTGTAGATGGTGGAACTAAAAGTAGCCTTAAGTGTGAGCATTAGTCCTCCCATGTAGTTAGAAAGTTGGCCGCTATCTCTAATTTGAGTTGCTGTATCACCCACCCAACCTTTTTGAGCCCAGACTATTGTAATTGCAACCCCCAATAATGCCCAAAGCGCAGTTGCTATTGTAGCCGCAACCTGAATAACAGATACAAGAGTGTGTTCTTTGAAGAACTCAGTAATGGGAGGGGTATAAAACGAGATAGTAATGAATACAATGGCCCCTAATCCAAAAAGAAAACCAGTCGCACCAATCTTGTTCAGCAGGGAATTTGCTAACGAGTTTCTGTGAGCTTCATCCATTCCTGGGAACTCTGTAATGGCAAGACAAGTAATAAAGATAAGGAAAAAAATAACTCCTAAGGCAATTCCTCTTATGAGTGAACTCTTGAATTCATTATTTGATTTAATAAAATTTAATAATAAGGAAGCAATTAATACCATAGAAGAACCGACCGCAAAAACAACTAGATACTTTAAAACTGAACCATCATTAGGGTATTCTCCTCTCCAACGATTGACCGTATCTATTGCTCCATATGATATTAGATAAAATCCATACAACAAACCAATCTTGAGCGCTCTATTTCTCTCAATTGCAGAAGTAGGAGTCTTGCCAGTGTGCTTCACGCCCTTTCACCTACCCTTTCCTGTTCATTGTTCGAATCTAGTGACGAAATTCTTATTTGGCCGAAGGAAGTACGGCGCTATTTGAAGACACCATCAAAGTCCTCAATTAAGTGCGCCTTTATCACGACGCCTAGATTAGTCGGAATGGCGGTTACCGAGATAGGTTTTTGGACCACCGGTATGTCAACTACACTTACTTCTCCCGTAACTGTATATTGCGGACCAGCATAAAGCACTCCCAACAATTTCACACGGCTTCCAATATTGATTGTGGTTCCAACTCTGTAACTTCCGAGATTAACTAGCATAACTGGCGATCCGCTCGAACCCGGAAAGCAGGCGGCATCAATCAAGAACTCCTTCTTTCCGTTCCAGTCTCTTGCATAAGAAGTTGCCAAAATTCCACGGCGGAAAATTGGTAAGTTATTCACTCTATCCCATAAACCAGACGGATATCCGACCATCGTTACTTCTTCCAGGCTCTTCAAATCCTCGATCTCGGAATCTTTTGGGAGAAAACTGCTATCGAGATGTGTGAAAAATGGCTTGAGCCCTTTTTCAGATGCTTGTTTAATAATGGGAGAAACAGGCATTGCACACAAATCAATAGAATCATCAGGATGAGGCTTCCAACAACTGGCAAAATCAGTCACTTTGAAGATGTGCTTTCTTCCATAATCTGGCGTTCCATCAGGACCAGCAAGAGTGAACACTAAAGTTCCAGTCAAAGCTCGGTGAATAACATGCTTGTTGGTTATTATCACCGGAACACGTGAATCTGTAGTACGCTTGAAATTGTAAAAGAAACCTGTTCCAATTGAAGTCTTTCCTCCTGGAAGACTACATTCAATACGTACGGTACTGTGACTCACTTGATCAACAATTGACATTTCTGCCATGTACCTAAACCCCCTGTACCCACTATGTTTAGGCCACTGATGTCTGATAATACCTAAAGCTTTGCTCCCGGAACCAAAAGATTTATGATGAGCGTTTTCTATTCAGCTAGATCACTACAAACAAGCTCTGCCTGTTCGAGCACGAGTTCGGTGGCCTTTGCCTGTTTGTCGGGTGGATATCCGTATCTTCTGAGTATTCGTTTTATTATCACTCTCATCTTTGCCCTGACGTTTTCTCTAACGGCCCAGTCGATGGTAATGCTATTCCTGACTGAACGCAGTAACTCCTGAGCGATCAACTTGAGTGTGTCGTTTCCAAGTACCTCTACCGCGCTATCGTTGACTTCAAGTGCATCATAGAAGGCTATCTCGTCTTCGGTAAGCCCAAGCTCTTCGCCTCTCTTTGCCGCATCGCGAACCTCTCTGGCAAGGGCGAGCAGTTCTTCCATCACCTCTGCTGTTTCTATCGCTCTATTCTGATAGCGCAGAATGGATTCTCTGAGCTTTTCGGAAAACTTTCTTGACTGGACGATGTTCTTCCTTCCCCTAACTTTGATCTCTCCTTCAAGTAGCTTTCTGAGAACCTCGGCGGCAAGGTTTCTCTGTGGCATGTTTCTTATCTCTCCGAGGAATTGCTCGGATAGAATAGAGAAATCCGGCTTCTTGAGACCAGCCGCCGCGAACACATCAACTACCCCATCAACAGAAACAGCTTTGGAGACAATCTGTCTAATCGCATACTCGATCTCTTCGGGATCTCTCTTTTTCATTGAATAACTCTTTGCGAGCACAGCTTTCACAGCCTGGAAGAAACCCACGTCATCCCTGATGCTGAGTGCCTTCTCATGAGGAACGGAAAGAGCGAATGCTTTTGAGAGTTGCTCGACTGCCTGAGAAAACCTTTCTTTGCCGTCTTTTTGTCCAAGTATGTGTTCTTGCGCGTTAACCAACAAACTCAGGCGAGTCTCATTGGTTCCATGTTTCCAGGATGACCAGTCAAAACCATAGAACATCCCACAACAGATCTCGTATTTCTCGATCAATGCAGTAACGGCTTCCTCTTTGTCGACAGTTGTGGTTCCCTTTCCTCCACTTGCCGTGTAGGTGCCCAGTGCATCTCTTAGTTCATTGGCGAGTCCAAGGTAATCAACGACAAGACCCGCGGGCTTCTCTCTGAACACCCGATTAACGCGAGCTATGGCTTGCATAAGGCCGTGGGATCGCATTGGTTTATCAATATACATCGTATGAAGGCTGGGCGCGTCAAAGCCTGTTAGCCACATGTCTCTTACAATTACTATTCGGAAGCAATCTTTCGGGTCCTTGAATCTCTTTGACAACTGTTCGCGCCTGACCTTGTTTCGGATATGTTCTTGCCATTCAACAGGATCTGAAGCAGAACCCGTCATAATGACCTTTACAATACCCTTGTCATCGTCTTCATTGTGCCAATCTGGTCTTAACGCAACGATGGCGTTGTACATATCTACACAGATCCTTCTACTCATGCAGACAATCATAGCTTTGCCTTCATCGCCAATATAGCGATACATACCATCAGCTCGATCTTCGAAGTGCTTAACAATATCGCCGGCGATAAACTCTACACGTTCAGGCGTACCAACTATTGCCTCCAGCTGCGCCCATTTTGTCTTAAGCTTCTCCTTGTGATCGACCTCTTCCCCTTCAGTCACTTCTTCGAATTGTTCATCTATAAGGGGCAACTCGTTTTCTCTAATCGCCAGTTTTGCTATTCTTGATTCGTAGTAGATAGGTACAGTAGCTCCATCTTCGACCGCTTGCTCAATATCGTAGATGCTAACGTAATCGCCAAAGACCGAGCGGGTACTCTTATCGGAAAGCTCAATTGGTGTCCCGGTGAAACCTATGAAAGAGGCGTTGGGAAGCGCATCGCGCATGTGCCTTGCGTAACCGTCTATAAAGTCATACTGGCTCCGGTGAGCTTCATCAGCGATGACAACTATATTGCTTCGTTCGGATAAGAGAGGCATATTGTCTTCATCATCGATAGGAAAGAACTTGTGAACGGTTGTAAATATAACCCCTCCAGAACTTGTTTGAAGTAACGCCCGAAGATTTGCCCTACTCTCGGCCTTAACAGGTTTCTGCCTGATAACCTCATCACAGCGGGCGAAAACTCCGAACAGCTGATCATCAAGATCGTTTCTATCAGTAAGAACAACGATAGTCGGGTTTCGCATGTCCTTGTGGGACACTATTCGCCCGGCATAAAAGACCATCGTCAGACTCTTCCCCGAACCTTGAGTGTGCCAGATCACACCGGCCCGTTTGTCTCCTCCTATACCGGAAGCCCTTACAGTTGATTCCAGAGCAGCATTGGCCGCATGACGCTGATGATAACCGGCCATTTTCTTCGCAAGAACACCGCCGCCCTGATCTTCAAAGACTATGAAGAATCTGATCATCTCGAGAAACTTCTTCTTCTCGAAGATCTCCTCAATAATCACGTGTAGATCAGGCTCACCCTTCTCTATTTCTCCCTTCTCATCTATGACTCTCCACGGCATGAACCACTCCCAGCCGGAAGTAAGCGTTCCTATCTTTCCATATATCCCGTCTGATACGACAACCGCCTCGTTATAATTAAATAAAGATGGGATCTGACTCTTATATGTTTGTATCTGCTTATATGCCGAATATATGTCTGCTTCCTCAGAGGCTATATTTTTCAATTCAAATACTGCAAGCGGCAGCCCGTTAACGAATATAACAATATCCGGCCGTCTCTCGTGGCGGTCCTCAACCACAGTAAACTGGTTAATTGCCAGGAAATCGTTGTTTTCTGGATTCTCGTAATCGATGACCTTAATAATATCGGCACCGATTGAATTGTCTGCCCGCCTGAACTCAACCGAAACTCCCTCCACAAGATACCTGTGAAGCGTATGATTGTTGATAACAAGCGACGGAGAATCGAGATTGAGTAGCTTTCTAAACGCTTCGTTTATCGCGTCATCCTTAGCTGAAGGATTAAGTCTTTGAAGAGCTTCCCGTAATCGCCTTTCCAGAACTACCTGAGAATACTCTTCTCTCTCTGCCATAGTCTCTCCGGGAGCAATATCCGGCCCAAAGAGAACCCTATACTCCAGAGCTTCAAACCACGCGAGGGCCGCTTCTTCAATTCCTGTTTCTGTGAAACCCGTGATTCCCATATTTCATCATCCTTTATTGAAGGCTGGTAACAAGAGCCACCATTGAATTATAGTGTTTGGGATCCTCTGTCTTCATCATCTCAAGAAGATCCAACAGCACAGATTTCGCCTCCCCAAGCAACGAAGGCTCGTGATCAACGTCTCCAAAAGAACTCGCGTGAGAATAAGAATTCGCGAAACGCAATATGCGCATTTTTTTCGCTTCGTCAAACTGAACGTGTTTAAGTTTGTTACTTAGCTCCCCAGATTCAGCGGGAATCCTAAACTTAAGAAAGGCTTCAAGAAGCCTTCTTGCCATATTAGGCAAGCAATAGCAATCTCCAAGATCCAACTGAGCTGGAGAATTAGCAGTTTTATATATCTTAGAGAAGAGATAATCATATTCCGATTCATAGGTTTCCAAGAGTGGGTCAAGAGTCTTGAGTAAGGAACAACGTTTACCGTTGTTTACTGAACAGTCGCACATATAGAAACGAGCAGGTCTATTCTGGGGATTTCTCTTGTTTTGTCCTGTCAAATGATGGAACCAGTTTAGAACCTGTCGGAAGAATGCGAAGTTATGTGTAAGAATTATCAACTGCTTAGCGCTTTCTGTCTTTTCGCGAATGAAAGAAAAAGCTAGATACAGAGCATTCGAATCTAGACTAGAAACGGGATCGTCAAGCACAACGACTCCTTCATTGAGACTAAATTCTCGATCTTCCAAAGACTTCAAAAAATATAGAAGTGCAAGAGCTGTTGTCTCTCCTTCGCTCAACTCCTTTGCAGGCTCATTACCTCTCATAAGTCTATATCCTGTGTCTTTTATTTCTAGTTGCAGTTCACCATGACCAAGATAATGAAGCAGATCATTATTGAGTTCTTCGGCAGGACGCCGGTGTTCCAATATCGAACTTTCAAGCTCTATGGATTTCTTCTTAAGAGACTCAAGTTCTTCGTGAATCTTCTTCTTATTGTTTTCATTATCTTGTATCTTTTTTTTGATTTCTTTGTACTCCTCTATTCGATTCAAAACTAAGTGCTTCTCCAACAGCTCTCTCTTCTCCTGTACTGCTGCATCGTGTTTTTCACATTCCTTATTGTGATTGGAAATTATCATATTTAGGTTCTTTAGCAAATCAAAGAAACCATCTTCAGTATCTATTTGTAGGTTGATCTTCTGGGGAATTTTTCCTTCCTTTTCTTTCAGCAAATTGATTATTCGTTCGAAGTACTCTTTTCTCTTCTTTACTACCTTTTCTAAAGCCTCTTTGCATTCAGTATATTCTGAGTGAAGAAGTTCATCAATTTTGTCGCTTTCAGGAAGCACCAAAGTCTCAAGAGACTTCAGCTCTTCTTGCACGACTTGTCTTTGCGAAATCACTACCTCTAGAAGTTTTTTGTATTCGTCATTGAAGTGATTCTTTAGTGATGTCATTCTCTCTTTGGGAAGCGTCTGACTACAAAACAAACACTTTTCGGATTCCCTTTCATCGTGTAGTAATAGACCTTCAAAAAGCCAATTTGATAAAGAATCGTCATTACTTATCTCCTCTATTGTCTTTCTTATAACTGACTGCTCAAGAATTCTCTTCGCCTTTTCGAAAATATCACTCAGCGGGGAAAACTCCAAAGACAATTCGGCGATTCTTAGTTTGGGTTTTGACCTAGTCTTTGCAAGAAAGCTATAATAGTCAGAATCTGATAGAAAACCAGTTCCATTTTTTTCATAATTCAAGAGTTCTTCTGCCCGTTTTTTGTAGTTTGATTTGTCATAGTTGTTATAGAAATTATCCCCAGGTGATCGGAGAACATCCTTTATTGTTTTTGCAGCAGAGATACAGTGTTTATCCAATGCCTGAAGCAAGTTTCTTTCGTCTTTCCGTGCTCGCTCCTGTTTATCAGATGCGACACTAACTTCACTCTTTACACTATTCAGCAACTTCTGGTTCTTTACATTTTCCTTTCCCATTACTAGTATTAGCCGCATGTCTTTTCCATCCGTAGGAAAAACGCTTTCTGAAATGAAGTCTTTATTGAAGACCTTGATTTTCATATTTTGCGGCATATTTGATACATCGGTAACCTCATTATCATTAACCTTAAAGGATGCGGATGTGCCTTCCTCGTATTTCCCTAATTCAAGAGCTCTCAATAACTTACTGAGAGTAGTCTTTCCTGTCCCATTCCAGCCGTAAATCAAGTTGTATCGGCCAAATTCATATAGTTCAGAAGGCCAAGAAAATCCATTGAATACACCGGGATGATTAATCTTGCTTATCCTGTTGATGGGGACCATGATTTTACCCCCTTTGTCCGAATTTGCAGTTACTTTCATCTATTTTTATGGCTCACATCATTCTCTTCAGAATTAGAAATGTGCTGCTATATCTTTAAGGATCTTCACCGGACAGATTTGAACTCCTCAGCTATTTTTCTTGCTGCTTCATCTGTGAATATGTCAAAGCAATCTATAATTGAAAGGGGATCGAATTCATTGAGTAGTAAATCTACATTTTTGTCGGGTGTGTTGTTTGAAGAGATACGGGATTCTAGATTCAAATTAGAGAATTCAGCATCTGTTATTTGAATCTCATTGGTAATACTCCGCGTCTTCAAGTAAACTTTCTCTTCGAAGTGAACAAAGCTAATACCTGCAATGCTTGGTTTGAGACATTTTGGATACTTTGATTTCAGTTCAGCGAGGAAGTCTCTCGATTCCTCAATTAAAGCTTCATAGGATCTATAAGCATCATAATCCGTTGCAAACAATAAGTCGCTCGTAGCATAAGGAATCCCAGCAACAATTACTGCTTCCTCATTAAAATCCAATAGCTTATCCAAGAGATCATTTCTAGTTTTCTGATCGCTGTTCTTCGCATCTCTTTTAATAGACTCATCAAGAACCTGTTCAATATCTGGAATATCGAATAGCATGGCGAAAACGTCCAGTGCAGCAGACCTTATTTCCTCAAGATCATGTACCCTCGGAACTCCAGATGCACCACGATGATAAAGATCATTTCGGATATTATGATAGTGTACTATCTCATCACTTGGAACTTTGAGAGTCCATCCCCTACGTTGTGACTCAATCTCCAGAAACTTCAGCTTAGTATGGTAATTTGTCAGCCATTTTTCAACATCATCTTTTTTATAGGTTATACCCTGCCTTTGAATTGGGTTCAGTCCGAGATACGTTGTTACCGCAACCTCAATGGCATTATCGTAGCTTATGTGAGCAATGCTTCTATCAGAATCACCGCCCGTCAACCGATGCTCTTCGGCATGGATAATGAGATCAAACGTCGCTCCGGTCCATGGCTTAAGTGCTCTCGGCATTGGACCCCCTCCCCAATTTATCTTCAATATCGGTAACTCTTATCTCACCGCTCATGAGCTTTGGCAGAAGTGCGTCGCGGAGTTCCGTAAGAGAATTTATCCCTTTTTCGTTTATGAAAGTCAACGTGTCTAGAGATTCAACTAGATTGTTAAATTCATAGTAAAGACGGTCTTCAGGTATAGGAACTTCCATTTGAGCAAGATCTTGCCTCCTCAAAGAACCGAAGACAGTTCCTTCGCTTGAAAAAGCATCCCATCTGTGTTTCTGGGTCTTCAGATAATAGAAGATAAATCCATAGTGCTCTTTTGGTCGCAAAACTGCCAGCCCTCTACCAACGCAACAAGTTTCTTGCGCAACATTCAGACTCCCAACAGGTGCCCGAACACTAATTAGCACGTCTCCCTCTCTTGCTTGTCTTGTTGGACCACTACAGAATATCCTCTTATTCGGAAACCTGAATCCGAAATCTCTGTTCCCTTGAAAAAAAGGCAAACCATTGCCTTCTTCGTTATAGGTAGAACCTGGTGGCGACTGACCCATTATTACTTCACATACATCTTCAATTCTTCCAATTCTCCATCCCTTAGGAATAGGACCAAGGGGGGAGTCGATCATTTCGCCGCCGGAGGATTTGTAAGGCTCGCCGTTTTCATTAGGGAATTCGAAGTCTATAAACCAGTGCTTGAATATCGCCCGCGCGATTTCTTCGAGGGTCTTGCTCATTTCAATATTTGTAGAGATATTATTATCAAGGCACCCGAGGAGTTTACAAACTTGTTTTTGAGCTTCGATGGTCATTAGTGGTATTTGGACATTAGTAAGTTGAACTGCATTGGCGTTTGGCTGTGCAGATCCTCCAACGATAGATTTCACGTGTTCTTTGTAGGAAGCAGACTGAAGGAAATAGTAAACAAAATCCGGAAGAAAAGCTGCTGTCGGTCTTATTCTAATTAAATATGATGCAAAGACGCTTTCTGGCATGTTTTCTTTATAGATTGCGCTGGTTCCGGTTGATGCTCCTGTTCTTGCAATAACTATATCTCCAGGTTCAAGCAAGTATTTCCGAAAATCCTCTTTTGATATTTCACAGTATGGAACGGTTGACCAATCAACTGGATTTTTCTGGATGTCCGTTATTCTTAGAAACTTTGGACCTATTTTTGCTTCTGACGCACTCTGTGTGAATCCGTATTGGATGAGTTCGCAGTATTCTCTGAGATTAACAGTCTCAGGAACGTAATCTTGGCTGCTACATTCCATACCCAATACCCTCCAGGTTCTTCCTGATCTCTTCTTCCAGATCTCTCGATTCTTTGAAGAGCTTTGCGAGTTCGGTTGTGAGTCTTTCCATCTTCTCTTCGAAGGGTTCGCCATCGTCTTCGATCTCTTCCATGCCGACATACCGGCCCGGGGTCAGGATATAATTGTTCTTTCTTATCTCATCAATAGTTGCCGATTTGCAAAAGCCGGGGATGTCTTTGTACTCATCGCTACTCTTATCGCCTCTCCAAGCATGATATGTTCCTGAGATCTTAGAAATGTCTTCCTCAGTCAGTTCGCGGTGGACTCTATCAACCATAGTTCCTAGCTTTCGAGCGTCGATAAATAGGGTCTCTCCCTGCCTGTTTCTGTATCCCATGTTTCTCTTATCTTTAGCCAAAAACCACAGACAGACGGGAATCTGTGTTGAGTAGAAGAGCTGACCGGGCAAGGCAACCATACAATCAACAAGATCGGCTTCGATTATGTTTTTCCGTATCTCACCTTCTCCCGATTGATTGGAAGACATCGAGCCGTTTGCAAGTACAAAACCGGCCATTCCTTTTGGTGCGAGATGGTATATGAAATGCTGCACCCAGGCGAAGTTGGCATTACCGGAAGGCGGGATACCATACTGCCAACGTCTATCGTTCTTTAGAAGATCCCCCTGCCAATCACTGTTGTTGAATGGAGGGTTTGCCATTACGAAATCGGCCTTTAAGTCTGGATGCAGGTCGTTATGAAAACTGTCTGCATGGTGCTCGCCAAGGTTGCCATCTATTCCTCTAATTGCCAGATTCATTTTGGCAAGCCGCCAGGTTGTGTGATTCGATTCCTGCCCGTAAACGCTTATATCGCCAATCTTCCCACCGTGCGCTTCAACGAACTTCTCAGATTGTACGAACATACCACCGGAACCACAGGCCGGGTCGAAGATCCGGCCTTTGTATGGAGCGAGCATCTCTACAATTAGCTGGACAATACATCTTGGAGTGTAGAACTGCCCTCCCTTTTTGCCTTCTGCGCTCGCGAATTGAGAAAGAAAGTACTCGTAAACACGGCCTAAAATATCCTTTGAGCGATTTTTATTGTCTCCAAGTCCAATGTTGCCAATGAGATCTATTAGTTGGCCGAGGCGTTGTTTATCTAGACGGGGATGGGCGTATTCTTTGGGTAAGACTCCTTTTAGCGAAGGGTTTTCGTTTTCGATAGCTATCATTGCGTCATCGATAAGTTTGCCTATGCTCGGGTCTCTTGCGTTGTCCTTCAGATATGACCAGCGGCTCACTTTGGGAACCCAGAAGATGTTCTCTGCCGAGTATTCGTCCTTGTCTTCTGGATCTGCGAATTCCGTTTCTTTTAACTCTCTATATTTCTCTTCAAATGCGTCAGATATATACTTGAGAAAAATCAGTCCCAGGACAACGTGCTTGTATTCTGCCGCGTCCATATTTGATCGAAGAGCATCTGCCATTCGCCACAAATCGCGCTCAAAGCCTAGATTAGCTCCGTTGTTTGTCTCCGCCATAGTCATTTTCCTCCATTTCAAAAGCTCCTTGTATAATTACTTTTTTATATCTTCCAGAAAACATGTCAGCAATTTTGAATAGCCTTCTTTATTTGAGTTGACTGGAATGGTTATTTGTGTCTCGCGAAACCTATGGCAACGTTAGAAAAGCAAGATCTACATAAAAATGTATTTACATGTCCAAGCATTTCGAGATTATTATAATCACTTTTACATTCAAAACCAAATACCCCTTCGATCTTATACAATTAATTTGATAAGTATAGCCACTCTATAAAAAAGCCCCGGTCTCGAGCCGGGGCTTTTGTTGTTTATTCACCATTCTTGCCGGGATAACGTATATGAAGAACGAGATCCCGAGCAGCACTACGGGATGACACGAGTGGGGCGTTAACGGGATGACGGTACTTCTTCCTTCCCGTCATTTTGAGCTTGACTCAGAATCACGCTCTTTCCTCCCTTCAGGTCATCCTGACATGCTCCTGGTCAGGATCCCGGTCTTCGCGACCGGTTTTTCGCGGTCTTTCCTCCCTTCCCGTCATGCCGGACCTGATCCGGCATCTCGTGCGCCCGGCATGGTACACAACTATAGGGTGAAAGACCCGAATGTGGGGAGTCAAAGAAGCATTAGCCAGAGGCAAGGGTGTCACTGGTAACGGTGAATCTGAAGGAAGCCCGAGGCAAAGTCCGGAACTGAACGAAAGTGAACCAGAGATGGCCGTTACAGAGGGTAACCCTGCGAGATAAGGGAAAGCCCTGACTCCAGCTGTAAAGGTTCGGATGGCAGGATTCGGATG
>Ga0228535_1001630_pt1 | contig 31023 bp, 18 predicted proteins | sample SJ1metagenome_FD_168457 | JGI IMG/M metagenome (GOLD analysis project Ga0228535, IMG submission 168457) | Enriched culture of PCE-dechlorinating microbial communities from Ithaca, New York, USA - SJ1 | ecosystem: Engineered > Modeled > Simulated communities (microbial... > Unclassified | place...
TTCTTCCAGGCGGTGAAGTCCGTGCTGACCAAGAGCACGGGGGACGGCCGCCGCAGCCCGGAGGAGATCGAGCTCGCCATCCGGCAGATCGTCTCGAAGGCGGTGTCTTCGGATGAGGTCATCGATATCTTCGCAGCCGCGGGACTAAAGAAGCCCGACATCTCCATCCTGTCCGACGAGTTTTTGGCGGAAGTGCGCGGCATGCCGCAAAGGAACCTGGCGGTGGAGATGCTGCGCAAGCTGCTGGAAGGCGAGATCAAGGCACGCGGAAGAAAGAACATCGTCCAAGCCCGGTCGTTTGCAGAGCTCCTTGAGAATGCAATCAAGAAATACCAAAACCGGGCCATTGAGACGGCACAGGTGATCGAAGAATTGATCGCGTTGGCGAAGGACCTGCGCGAGGCAAACCAGCGGGGTGAGAAGCTGGGGCTGACGGATGACGAGGTTGCCTTCTACGATGCGCTTGAGGTCAACGATAGCGCAGTGGTCGTGCTCGGCGATGAGACACTGCGACTGATCGCTCAAGAACTCGTCAAGGCGGTGCGAAACAGCATTACCATCGACTGGACCGTCCGAGAAAACGTCCGGGCCCAGATGCGGGTGATCATAAAGCGTATTCTTCGCAAATACGGCTATCCACCGGACAAGCAGGCCCACGCCACGGAGCTTGTTTTGGAACAAGCGGAAGTCCTTTGCAAGGACTGGACGGAATGAAGAGATTTGAAAGTGCCAAGACCGAGTTTGAAGCCATGTTAGACTCAGCCCTGATCAAAGCCATTCTGCGGTGGTTTTAGTCAATTATGTGCAACGAGAGCCGACATAGGCAAGGCCAGAAGGGGGCGCTGCGGATACCCGACAGCGTCAATGGCCGTCTTGTCTTTTCCCAGGACCGCGCACCCAATAACGCGATTCGATCATTGCCTAAAGAGGCTCAATCGCCAATTCTCAGTCTCAACACCGTGTGCCCATATTACACCATGTTCCCGCTGGACTTTCCGCTCCGGCGTCTCGCCAAAGCTGAGAAGAGCGAGTGGGTTCTCGATCCCTTCTGCGGCCGTGGGACGACTCTATTCGCCGCTCGTCTTCTCGGCCTCGGCTGCGTGGGCATTGACAGTAACCCCATCGCAGCGGCGGTAGCAGCAGCGAAATTGGTGTACACCACATCGGAGGCCATTGTTGAAAAGGCGCGATCAATTCTTGATGACGCATCTTCGCCACGGTCTATCCCCGAGGGTGACTTTTGGGAGCTCTGTTATCATCCCGAAACATTGAAAGAGATATGCATTCTGCGATCTCGACTGATGAAATCCTGTGAGACAGCGGAAGAGATTATGCTGCGCGCGTTGTTGTTGGGTATTCTCCATGGGCCGCGTCAACGTGGGCTGCCGACTTACCTTTCCAATCAGATGCCTCGTACCTATGCGACAAAACCAAGCGCTGCAGTTCACTATTGGAGGCGCACCCAAAATACGGAGCCACCACGTATCGACGTCCTGGATGCGGTGAAGCGGCGGGCTGAATACACCCTGACTGCGATTCCGCTTCCTTCCAAAGGAGCGGTCTACTTCGGCGATGCCCAGAACACCGACACGGTAGTGCCTGCTACATACAAATTTAGCTGGGTTGTGACCTCTCCTCCTTACTTCGGTATGCGCACGTATCGCCCGGACCAGTGGCTTCGAAACTGGTTCCTGGGTGGAGCGAGCACAGTGGATTATTCACAGGAAGGCCAGATTTCCCACGCTGATGACAAGTTTATCAAGGGACTGTCTGATGTATGGAAATCGGTCGCGAAACGTTGCTCTCCCGGCGCTCGGCTTATCATTCGCTTCGGCTATTTGCCAAGCGTCCCTGTGGATGCCCGGGAAATACTGCGAACGTCTTTGAAGCTCGCAGACTCTGGATGGCGTATTCGGCGATGGATCGATGCGGGATCGGCGAATAACGGCAAGAGACAGTCCGAACAGTTTGGCCGCGTTACCAAGGCAGCGGCGAGTGAGGTCGATGTCTATGCCAGGCTTGAGGTATAAATTATGTTCGATCCGAATGAACTTCCTGATTTGAAAGCTGCTATCCGTGAAGCGACCGTTCGGGATCGAAGGTTGCTCGACGATTTGCGTTCGGAAATTCGCGCCCTTGCTGCTGAGGTCAAAGCTATCAAGCCCAGATCGACAACCTCGGTATCCTTGGTGGCGAGTGATGGCGGAAACAATAAGCTCGTTTTCGATCCATTTCATGTTCAGCTTGTACGGGTGGTGGATTCCTACGGCGAACAGCTCTGCCTCGATGCCGTGACACCGACAACGGACACCGACGTTTTGAGCCGTGCGCAGTTCAATGATGACGGCTCTCCAAAGACCGCTTTGGGGCGTGTGATGGCAGATTTGAACGTAACGCCTCGCACGTTAAGCAGCCTTAGTCATATGATTCCGGAAGGGAAAAAGATTCGAGAGACTCCTGATGAGGTGTCCCCCTCATGGGTGCTTGTGTATCGTGACCTATGCGAGTGGGCTGCGCTTTATGAGCGAATCTGCTACCGCACTTTTGCGACGGATACGCTTCTGGTCAGAGACGGCTTATTGCGAAGCAAGCTCTTTCGGGGGGAGTTCTTCATTGGGTTTCGAAAACGGATAGAGGATGCCATTGATAGGATTCGAACGGGGACTCGCAGGAAGGTGTTTCTCGTAGGCCTTGCGAAACACAGCAAGGTTCTGGCGCGTTACAACCTGGCAATGGCCCTTGAAGGGACATTCACACACGGATCGCCTCGTTATGTAAGTGTGCCGAGAAAACTTGAGGCCAAGGCCTATGTTTGGCCCGAGTATGCCCGTGGGGCTGAAGCAGAAGAGGGTACCGGAGAAGCCCCTAAGTTCGTTGCTGGAGACATGTACTTTGTGCGTTTCGGAGAGCGAAGCGGCGATCCGCTCTGGACGGTTGACATATTAAGCAGCCAGACCCAGCAGGCAGCCGAGGTATTCGGATATCTGCTCGCAGATGCAATCCACGGATTCCCAATACCTTTTTATCCGCGATGTCTCCAGAAAGCGCATGAATTTGCTGAGATCGTCGATTTCGATCTCGACATTCTTCAGGATGAGGTGGTTAAGGCAGTTCGCAGCTTGCTCAACGATAGAGAAATTCCCGCATTGGATGCATTGAGTCTTCAAGGGGACCTATCGGCACGGAGGTATGAATGAAACTCTTTTCACGAGAAACGACGGTTGGAATATTCAGGGGCTTTAGTGAAGGGGGATTAGAGTTTCATGCCGACCTCGTGTTGCCCTATAAAAATGAATTCCAGCGTGCTCCAATGCATGGACAATTCCTAGTTGTTCAGCTCGAAGACGAGGAAGAAGCAGTCCTCGGACGCATAACATCGATCTCATCTCAGGGACGGCTGGCTTCCTCGGCAGGCGAGGATTATGGCATTCGGGCCGTATCTGAAGAACGACCGATTCCCGAAGACCTCCGCGAGCAGTATCTTAAGTATCGCGTGAACATGCGAGTTTTGGGTTTGGTGAGAGTCGTCAACGGCGATCTCGTCTTTGCGGCCTCCCACCGCCGCCTTCCGCACGTCGGCAGCAAGGTGGCATTTTTGACGGATGAAGTCCTACGGGAAGTCGCCGGTCACAATATAGATGATGCCGCCGAGATAGGATATTTTGCACTTGGCGAATTTATTTATGCTTCTGGAGACCCGCGGCTTGCCCACGCCCCTTGGATGCAGATCAAGAGTCCCCTGGTAATTCCAAAGTTCCACGTTATCGACCTCGTGGCAAGGCGAACGCTTGTCTTCGCAAGGGCTGGCTTTGGCAAGTCAAATCTGGTGAAACTCTTGTTTGCCAATCTCTATCGCAACACCCCCACGGTGGAGAAACGCGGAGGAAAGCAAGTGCCAGTCGGGACTGTGATTTTTGATCCCGACGGCGAGTATTTTTGGCCGGATGATAAAAACCGACCCGGTCTATGCGATGTGCCAGAATTGCAGGACAAGGTTGTTGTCTTTACACCGAAGGCGGGCCCCAGCTTATTTTATCAGTCATTCGTAGCGGGTGACATTCGTCTTGATATCCGTCGGTTGCGTCCTGGCGACGTCATTTCGATTGCTCTGTCACCTGAGAAGCAAGATCAGCAGAACGTCCGAAAGTTGAAGGGTATGAACGATGCGGATTGGCACCAGCTTGTTGACCTGATCCACCGGGACGGAAATGGGGCTGATGGACATACTGTCAGGCAACTTCTAAGGCTCGAAGATGGCCAAGAGGCTGAGATGGTGGCGGCGCGAGCCAACATGACCACCATCGTTCGGATGCTACACGACCCAAGTAGCCAGATGATGGACATGCTCCTAGCAGCCCTCCGAGAGGGCCGGATATGCGTCATTGACATATCCCAAATGCGGGGTACGCCAGCACTTGTTCTATCCGGACTGATTCTACGACGAATATTCGATCACAACCAGGAAGAATTCACAAAAGCCCAGCCTGAGACCATTCCAGTCATTGCAGTCGTAGAAGAGGCTCAAGCGGTCCTTGGCAGCACAGGGAGTTCCGGGGAAGGGCCCTATGTTTCCTGGGTCAAAGAAGGTCGCAAATACGACTTGGGGGCTGTTCTGATTACCCAGCAGCCGGGATCGATATCAGGCGAAATCTTGAGCCAAGGGGATAACTGGTTCGCATTTCATCTGCTCTCGGCCGGTGATTTGAAAGCGGTGAAAAGTGCCAATGCACATTTTAGCGACGATATCTTGTCATCTCTTTTGAACGAACCGATCCCTGGCCACGGCGTTTTCTGGAGCAGTGTTGGCGGTAAGAGTTACCCGATTCCGATTCGAGTCTTGTCTTTTGAAGGACAATATCAGGCGCGTGATCCGAAGTATGACCAGCCCGGAGCAGACACAGCTGCCGCAGAACTCCGTTATCGGTTTAACGCCGCTCTGGCCTCTGCGCGACGTTTGGTTCCGGCTGATACTACGCCATCTGCTTTACAGGCTACGATGACCGAGGCTCCGCATGATGAGCCGGAAGTAGATGAAGAACAGGATACCCTGGCAACCTATGAGGACGCCTCTATTGAGGCATTTAAGAACGACAAGGCTTTTCTTAATAGGTTGACGCAGTATGGCGTACCCTGGAAAGGTGTTCAAGAACAATTAAAAAAATTCATCCCCGATGTGTTGTCGGATCGTGACAATATGGCCTACCGTCTGGTTCCTAAAGCAATGACCGCTATATTCGGCGAGCAGGAGGTCGGCTGGAAAACAGAGAAGAGGCCTGCCAAGAGCGGATCAAAGCCGACCACGTGGGTTTTGGTGCTTCAAGGAGAAAGTTCCTGATGACGCGGATCACAAGGCTCGGCCAAAATCTGGGGGGCTTATGAAAGGCAGCGGAGAAATGCCCCAACCCGATGACAAAGCGCGCAAGCGCCCGAAGCAGCGCAAGTCGGTTTCAGCCTTGACGAGTAAAAAGCTCTATCAGGAAGCCAACAATCGCTGCCCGTTCTGCTGCGTCGCGGACGTGGCGGTGCTGGAGATTCATCATATCGACGGAGATCCCTCGAACAACAAGATTGAAAACCTAATCGTCGTGTGCGGGAACTGCCCCTCCAAGATCACGCGCGGGGAGATTTCACCGGCGGATGTCCACGCGAAGAAGATGGAACTGTTCTGGACGCACAGGGCATCACCCCGGCGGTCCGAAAAGAGACCCAGGCAGTCGGTGAACGTGAATGCCGCGAGTGTTAGCGACAGCATTATCGCCAACACCGTGACCTTCGGCCATAAACGGTCGCCCCGGATGCAATACCCGGTGGATTCCATCGGCGTGGACACCATTAAGAAGGGATACATCGACTATCTGATCAAGCGCTACTACGATTATCGTCAGGCCGACGCCAGCTACGGCGGCTTCCGCCCCTTCAGCCATGCCGAAATTCACACCACCGTTCAGCGCAAGTTCAAGGCGAAGACATTCTTCATCCATGTTTCTCGCTTCGCGGAGCTTTGCGACTACGTCAAAAGCCGGGTGGACCAGACCATTCAAGGCAAACGCAATCGCTCGCGAGACGTTCCGAACTATGACTCATTTGAAGAATACGAGGCGGAGCAACTGCGGCATGAATAATGAGCGACACATACAGATCCAACTGTTCGCCACGCCTGAACGTGCGGCAATGAGGAAATCGTTATGCCCGAGCGAGGCCACCAGGGAGCAGGTCTTTAAGGCGTTCCCGGCCATCGCGAACCTGGCCGACAAATCCGACGGAGCCAGAGTGCGAATCCAAATCGAGAGTTCGTCGACTGCCGGCTTCGATCCATCCTGGCTGTGCAATGCCGTGGACGAACCGCTTGACGAAGCAGACATCGAGCGGACTGCGGAGGAATGAACGAAGAGAGGGAAACCATGGGTCTCACGAAAGGCGAAAGAACCTATCGACTCAGGGCATTGACGGATTTATGGACCGGCGACCTCAATGGAAAATCGGACCGTCTGATTACCACCGGCCTGCTTGGTTCCATCCGCTGGTGGTTCGAGGTGTTGGTGCGCGGTCTGGGCGGCAGCGCCTGCGACCCAAGCGATACGAAATGTGAAGATCGCAACCATTGTGTTGTCTGCGAACTATTCGGCTGCACCGGCTGGGCGCGGAAGTTCAGATTTGAAGTCCTCGATAAGAATGGCAAGATCCGAGAGGCCAGAAACAATGCCGAAACGAAAATCTCACCTCAAATAAAGAAAGACGAAGAGTTCAGTCTTCGCTTCACACCCCTCCGTCCGATCCGCGTTGAAGAGTGGACACTCCTCGACGCTGCTCTTCGCCTGATCGCCGAATATGGGGCCATAGGCGGCAAGACGGTATTCAAGCCAACGGACGAACTGAGTCGGGCAGGAGAAACGCATCACCAAGACTACGGCATCGTTGAGATTCTCGAAGTCGATCCGCCGATAACGAATCTGAACATTACGGAAGTGAAAAAGTACGTTCGCGAGGAGCGGTGGAGAAAACCAGAATCGAAAGCAAAAGATGCTGATTTGGCTTGGGCGTCGCTCAAATTCTTCTGGTTTGTTGGGGGGAAGACACTAACGCGAGAGAACACAAGCGACAGTTCATTTAACAAGGTGCTTGGCAGAAAAGAAAGCAAGGCGTGCTGTGATTGCGGTCAAGTCCACAATCCGCCGAACAAGTGCCCAAAAACAAAACGACACCCAAAGCGAGAGAGCGAACATCTTGTCAATCGCAATGATGAAATATCCAAGTGGCTTGCAGGCTCGCAACGAGAAAGCAAGAAAGTCTTCAGCTTCAAGAACCCCGCGAGAACCTTTGGCTTCGTGAAACCCGGCCTGATCGATTTCAACGCCGTGAAGGGACGTCTGACGAACGCTTGGGGGCAGAACGGCTGGGATTTTCTTACCGGAGACAAGGTTATTGACCAGCTATTCGCTGGGAAGGGGGACCGCTCATGAGCTTCGATTATTACGCCTCCCTGACCGAAAACAAGGCATGCCCGAAACGGGTGAACGAGGCTGGTCTCGCTTCGGGCTTTGGTGATGGATGCGTGGTCTGGTCCTGCCGTGACGGGGAGAAGAACAATGCACGTCAATGCTACATGAAACGGGTGGCTGAACTGGAGCTCAATCTCCCTCCGGACCTTCACTTTGAGCCAGACCATGCTTCCCTGCCGGATTCGACCTGGTTCGGCATCGACGTTTCTTTCACGCTGGTATCACCCTGGTACTCGAAGGACGACCGCCCCTTTCACGTGCTGGATAACCCGGTCCGCAAGGACAGGGTATTCGGTATGCCGTTCATGTCCGCAGCATCCTGGAAGGGTCTTCTTCGGTGGGCCTGTAGGATGCAGGCGGGCTTGTCCGGCCATCTTGATTCGCACGACATGAAAATGAATGGCTGGAGGGACCCTTCCTGGATTCTCCATCTCTTCGGCAACGAGAAAGGAGAGGATGAGCAATTCCGCTCCGGAGCCCTTGCTTGTTACCCGACTTGGTTCAACAAAATCGGCTTTGAGGTGATCAATCCCCACAGCCGTACCCGCCGGGCCGGGACTCAGCCCATTTACTATGAGGTCGTCCCGGCAGGAACGACAGGGAGGCTACAGCTACTTTATGCGCCCCTGCCGGGGGAAATCGAACGCGACAAAGTAACGCCGGCTGACTTCATCGACTGCTTCATCGACAGCATAAGGGCGCTTCTCGAAACGTATGGCATCTCCGCCAAACGCACCGCCGGATGGGGTACTGCGAGGATCGATACATGGACAGGAATGTTGAATGCCTCCACGCAACCTTCAAAGGCTGAAACGCGACCCACAAAGAAGACTCTCCATAGCCTTCAGGACCTTGGCACTCTGGTACGTGAGCAGAGCACACCCGGTTCCTTCACTTCAAAGGACGCGGAAGGATTAAAAGCGGAGATGAAAAGCCGAATTGCCCGGAAGGGAGGTGACCAATGACGGGATTTCAACTTCCGGACACGTTGCGGCGACATCGCCCTTTGCTTCTGGCGCTCGAAGCAATCGGCTGGCTTCATATGACCGGCAAGGCCAAACTCGATTTCCTGCGGGAGCACGGTGGCCATAAGAACAATTATGACTACAAGAATTGGCATGAGCAGGAGAACCCGCCGTTCCCCTGGGATGACCTGCTGCAATGGGTGAAGGGCAAATTCGGCCTGGGGAATAACGCGTGGCCCGGAACTTTGGCAGATTTTCTCTCCAAACATCCGGGCCGAGATGGCGGGATGCTTGGCTTACTCCAGGCTGGCCACGCCATGGCATCGGGTATCGAGAAGCAGAGTTTCCCGCAAAGAGCAGTTGAATACCTGGGTCAGGATGTCACCCACATGTGGTTGTCCACGGCCTTCGGCAATCCGGTCCGCAATCTGTTGGACGACCCGCCTGAATTGCTCACCGATGTTGGCTGGAAACGCCTGCTTGAGCAGATTGAGCTGCTCCTCAAGCAGCTTAGTTCCCCAAACGACATTGATGGCTGGTGGCGTTGGCGCGATGGGACGGTGGGTCCCGAAGGATGGCTACGCAAGGCGTTTACCGGCACCCTGGCCGAAACCAGATTGCCGAACAATGATGTCACGCTGTTTGACCAGTCCTATGTCGCGGCCGTCTTGTTCAAAAGCGCCGCGGCCGGAGCCATTCTGGAAGGCAGCTCGTTCCCCTGGTCCAGCAATGGACTCAAACAACAGACCCGTTGGCGGCTCTTGACCATCGGGATCGGTGCGGACCACTACGAGGCCCGGGCGGTTAAGATCGGCGACTGGACCGGGGCGCGGCTGGCGCTGGACGAGTTTTTCACCAGAGTCTGCAAACTCGTTGAGGTCGATCTGGCTGTAGGCTCCCTGCTGTATAGGGACGGCGAGGCCTGTGTCTTTTCGTTCCCAGGGGAGCGATTCGGCCATGACAAACAAGGGTACCAAGGCGGTGATTTGCAGATCACCGATTGGGAAGGCTGGCTGGCTGAACAGATGGACGGCTATGCTCGTGACGCCAACCTCGAGATGCCTCCCTATTGCCATATCAGTGAGCCCTCCCGCTCTCTTGTCGGGATGACGGCGGAAATCCGGAAGGCGCGGGAGACGATGGTCGTGCCGCTGCACCGCAATTGGCAAGTTCCCGGGCAGGATTCGTTGGATGGCCATGTCTGCCCTGTATGCCTTGTGCGCAGAAGCCGCTCAGGGACAGACAAGCAAATGCCTTGCAATCCGTGCAAAGCGCGGCGGACTCACCGCCTGGACATGTGGCTTGAGGGGGAGTTCGGATCAGACTCCATCTGGATCAGCGAGGTGGCCGACGCGAATGACCGAGTTGCCCTCATCACGATGAGCTTGGACATTGATCCGTGGCTTGATGGAACCCGCCTGGATGCGCTCAGGACCCAGGCCATTCCGGAATGGCGGAAGTTCAATCCTGTCTTAAAAAACCAGCCAAACCCCATCGACCCCTCCACCTGCTTCGGCAGCCTCTTTCAGCACATCAAAGGAAAACTCGCATCCTTTGACAAGACCGATTCGGTGTTGAGCAACCTCCAGGAGGGGTACCAGCACGAGACAGATTGGCCATCGTTCTTCTCTAAAATCGTCGAGGATCGAACTGACTCACCCCAATGGGACACCCTCGACGAGAACGGACGCGCTGGATGGCTCACTCATCAATTGTTCCGTAAGCTCGCCTCGCCTGGCCGTATCTATCGCTTCTGGCGGCAGGCCGAGGATTTCTTCAACGTCTTGCTTGCCGAATTCCGCGAGATAGCGGCCGCAGACCAGAACCGTTGGCGCGTGCGCCGTTTGGTTATCAAGCCGGATAACGGTTCTTCCGGTTCGTGGGAAGACCGGCAGACCTACGGCGGACGTTATGGGGATGCTCCAGTAAGCCTGTTGTATCGGGCACAGACCAAGGACTTCCTCACCATCTGCAACCTGGCCCGACTTCTGAAACCGGAGCAAGACAAGGATTGCCTGCGCGGGATCACTCTGGAGTTGAAAGCGGACGATAGCATGGACGCCAAACGACTTGTGGTGCATTCGGCAGCAGACGATGCAGGCGCTCTGGGCGTTTATCACCCGGTGATCCCCCTTGAGCTTTCCCCGGTGCGCTTTCGGGTCCTTCTGCCGCTTGAAGCCGTGTCCGGCTGTGTGGATCGGACGATTGAAGCATGGAGAGATCAATTTGCCCGTGTTTGGGACCGGCTGCCGCTTCGGGTTGGCATTGTGGCCTTTCCGAGGATGACGCCGTTTCAGGCCGTGATAGAAGCGGCGCGGAACATCGAGGGTGATCTGGATGGGATTAAGAAGCCTGAAACCTGGCGGGTGGCGGGATGCGAAACGCGGGAGGGCGTCACCGCTCTCAGCATCAAGTCGCTCGATCATCGGCAAGAGCTTCTTCAAACCATACCCATCGGACTCCCCGATGGACGGAATGACGTGTTTTATCCGTACCTTGCCGTGGAAGACAAGCAGGTCCGTTTTCCTCTGGATTTCCAGCATCCCACAAAGAGCCAGGTCTTCCGACACGCGAAGGACTTGCGAAGTGGGGACGGGATTCTCGTTCATCCTTCGCTTATTGCAACAATTTTCATGGACGGCACGGCCAAGCGGTTTGAAGCTTTGAGCTGTAGACAGCTTACGGAATGGCTGCGGATGCGCGATCTCTGGCGGCTGATGGACCGGCATGCACCAAGCCAGACCGCCCTCCGCGGCGCATGGTCGGAGCTTATGGAGCGGCGCGGGGCCTGGCAAGGACCGGATGGTACATGGTTCGAGGGAGGGAAGACGGCTTGGCTCGATCTCGCCCGCGCGGTGTTCCATGAACGTCTGGGCGTTCGAGGCGCATGCCTTGAGGCGTTGGTGGAGGCCGCTGGGGACGGACTCCTGGACTGGAGCCTGGAATGGCACATGAGCGTATTAAAAAAGCAAGTGTCCGGAGGGGACCGATGACAACAAATAATCAAAGTTTTGTAACATTTCCGTTTGTCGGCATGGCGCTCGATCCCATCCATGTCGGTACAGGCGGAACTCGGCTGGGCCGGGTGGACAATACCATCGTGCGCGATCCGGTCACGCGGATACCGAAGGTTCCCGGCTCGAGCATCGCGGGAGTCATGCGAGCCTACACGGCCATGGCAAAGGGGAAATACCCCAACTGCGCGGGTCTTGGTCAGCCGGAGCGCGACGGTGGAGGCGGCCACTGCGGGAAACCCGATTGTCCTGTGTGCACCGTGTTCGGCTTTGCCAAAGGCATAGGCTCAAGTGGCGGTTTCGCGGGACTGGCGGCATTCAGCGATATGCATGTGCTGATCTTTCCCGTGGCGTCGCAATTGGGGCCGCAGTGGATCACGTGTCCGATGGCATTGCGGCAAACCGGCATCGCCGAATTCTCAGAACTGGGTGACCTGCCTGAGCAGCAGGTCGTTTACCGCAAAGCGGACGGGACGGCAGCTCAGCCACCATTGAATCTCGGCTGGCTTCTTCTGCCGGTCAAGACGGATTGGCAGCAACTGGGCGAGATTGCTCAAAAGATCGAAGTACTGGGTATACCGGGTTACATCATCAGCCGCTTGGGGGTCGTCTCCGACAAGCTGTTTACGCACATCGTGAACAGCAACCTCGAAGTACGGACCTCGGTCGCCATCGATCCGGTCACGGGCGCAGCCGAGGAAGGGGCGCTGTTCACCTATGAGGCTATGCCTCGAGGAACAGTGCTTTTTGGGGAGTTAACCTGCCGGAATCCAAAACACTTTAAGATCAATCAAGATGATGTGAAGGCGGTCGACTCACCTGAGAAAGTCAGAGATGTTGTTAATGGTGCCAATTCTTATCTGGAACATCTCGGCATCGGCGGCATGGGAAGCCGGGGCATGGGACGGCTGCGCGTGCTGGCAACGAAGGAGCTTGCCGATGCGGATAAGCCAGGAAAGGAGGTCTCGTAATGGATGCTCCGACCTTCGAAAACCTGGACCTTGCTTGTGCCAAGGTGGGCAAGACCATCGCGGAGAGGCCATCAAAGGAGCTTGAGAACCTCGTTACGAGCGCGCTCGCTGTTCTGGAAGAGCAAGGAATTTATGCTCTGTTTCTTTTTCTAAAAACGCGAGGCGGCAGTGGGGCCGAAAATGTCAACCAGAAGATTTATGAGTTCCTGAAAGTGACGCCGCAACAGGCTCCTTTACTTTCTGCCAATGCCGACGTCTTTACCTCGCTTCAGCAGATGGCCAAGGACCTTGACAATCTACTGCTGGCCCGTGATCTGGTTCGGCAAGCACTCGTCTACGCCCGCTATCACGCGCGAGTGCCACAAAAAAGCGAGGTGCAAACATGACCTGGACGGCACTTCGATGGGTCTGGAGACTGGAAGCGCCGCTTTTCGTCGGCATGCCTCCGGCAGGGGCGTTGAACCGCTGCAGACCCTATGTCCCGGCACGTGTGCTTTGGGGAGCTGTGACCGCTGAGATATCTCGATCAAGAAACGGTGAAAGCTTTCCGGATTACGGCAAACTTGGATGGGAAGTCGCTCTCAACTGCCGTTTCACCTACCTCTTTCCGGCCGAGAAACGGGGCGACAAGTTCCTGGCTTGGATGCCGACATTCCAAAAGATGAGAGGCGTCCAATGGTACTGCCACGGCGGCCAGGAAAGTCTGTCGGATCGTGACTTCAGACGTCGTCTGCTGGACACCCGGGCCGGCACCGCAATTGCCCCAGAATCGGACTCAGCATCTGAAGGCACACTCCGGGAGACAGAATGTATCAATCCCTGGTGGCGTGATTCCAACTGTCAGGGAGAAACCAATGCCATGTTGCTTTTAGGGTACGTCTTCTTGAGAAACAACGGCTTTCGCAGGCAGTTGGACAATATCGATACCCTCTTTGTCGGAGGCGACACCAGATACGGTCTTGGGAAAATATGCCGTGTGGGGTGGCACGAGGTATCCGGTGACTTGTCCGTCTTCGGGAAACGAGTTCACCTGGATAGAGAGCATCCCGAAATACAGAGCGACATCGTTTGGGGACATGCCTTGGAAGGTGGCCAAGCTGAAATCCATGGAATGCAGGGAGCGAAAGAGCTTCTTGGCGGTTGGGACGAAGGTAGCCCGTGGAGAGGAGCACTTACGTGGGCTCCCGGCTCATTTCTGGAACGTACAATGGCCTGGTCGATAGATAACTATGGATACTGGATGCATCAGGACAAAGGATAGGCGAAAAAGGAAATGACCAAGTATTTCAAGCCTATTTTCACGATCACCAACCGGATCACCGCTGGGCTGACCCGCATTGAGCGGGCCCGGGGGTTCCTGGAAGCCGCCACTTTGTCCGAGGCCTGGGTGAGGGAGATGGGACGCCGTGCGCTGATCCTTGAAGCCCATCACACCACGCACATTGAGGGAACGCGTCTGACCTTGGACCAGGCCGAGCAGCTCCTGGAAGGTAAGCCGGTCCCCGAGGCCGACCCCGATGATGTGCGGGAACTGCTGAACTACATGAAAGCCTTTGAATTCGTTTCCGAGTATCTCGAAGACGGCGGTCCGATCACCGAGGGTCTGGTTCGGGAAATCCACAAACGGCTCGTCGATGGCGTGCGGGGCGGAGCCGCTGCTCCCGGCGAATACCGGAAAATCCAGAACTACGTGGTCAACTCCGTGACCGGCGAGACGGTCTACACACCGCCTCCGGCGCACGATGTGCCGATCATGATGGCGGAGCTGGTTGACTGGCTGAACCAGGAGAAGGAGGTTCACCCGGTTTTGGTGAGCGGCATCTCTCAGTTCCAGTTCGTGCATATCCACCCGTTCCTGGATGGCAACGGCCGCACATCCCGGCTGCTCTCGACCTTGTGCCTCTACCGAGCCGGATACGACTTCAAGCGGTTGTTTACGATCAGTGAATACTACGACCGAGACCGGCCGGCATTCTATCGGGCTATCCAGAGCGTCCGCGAGAACGGCATGGATATGACCGGCTGGCTCGAATATTTCGTCGAGGGGCTGACAGCCCAGCTCGCCGAGGTCAGGGAGCGCGGAGAGCAGGCCATCCGACGGGACGTGCTGGTCAAAGAGCACCGGCTTTCGGACCGCCAAGCCAAAGCCCTCGCCCACATCTTGGAGCACGGCAGTCTGACCATTCAGGATTTCGAGCACTACTTTCCCGATGTCAACCGCCGCTCTCTGCAGCGCGACCTGAAGGCCATGGTGGATATGGGACTGTTGGTTTCGGAGGGATCGACCAATAAGCTCGTTTACCGAATGAAGGGGACGGGTTGAACTTGCGACAATCTTGCGACACAACTTGCGACAAGCTCACGACTCGACTTGCGACATTCGCTTCGTGTAGCAGGATTGGGAAATCGACATTGACGCCGCTTCCGGTCCGCCGGGAACGGCCTGATCTTTGATAACCCATTGATATTGAAGGTTTTCGGTTAACGGCGGGAGAAAGAGAACGGTTATGAAAAGGGTTGCAAGCGGGGAGCCAAATTTAATCCGCTGATTTCGGCGGTTCTTATTTAAAGCAAGAATCCGTGGAATGATCCCCTCGGGGTTTCGTCGTTTCCGGCGTGTCCACGCCGACTTACCTCCGCCCGCACATTTACCCTGATTCTCCGTTTCGAAGCCCACAGTCCAGGGGCCGGGTGCAAGCCCGGGGGGTGTGCGCGCTCTCCTAAAATGCCCTTTCCGAATTCTCCCGTTCTCCGTTTTCCGAGTCGCCTTGTTTAACGGCCCGCTTGCATCTGGACGACCGTTTCCGCCGGGGCTCCTGACGGTGGAGGACGCCGCGGTCTGCGGCCGCCTCTTCGAGATATCCTCCGGAATCCCGGTCCTGTTGGTTCCGGAGGAGGACACCCTCGCCGTCGGGGCCGTCAATCCGCTCGCCGATTCGGCCAAGCAAGCTCACGTGACGGCCAGCTTGTCCAATCCCAAGCCAAACCCCGACCGGGCCGCCTCACGAAGAAGCGCACCGGCGCACCCTGTAAAGGGAGCTTCTGACCTTCGACCTGCCTCTCCCGCCGAGTGTTGGTCCCGGTCCGGGTAAAGGGAACGGAACTCGCGGCTTGGCTCTATGTGGTGGGGGATTGGTGGATTGGGGGCTGCAAAGAGCTATCCGGGGGAATTTGGCGTTGAAAACCCGGTAGCCGGTCGCCATCTGGAGCCATGTACGCAGCAGATTCCCGGCATTCCAGCAGTTTGTCCTTGACTGGAATGGACAGGTTTCGTATATTTGTGTCTGGTTTGGTTGGCATTCATAGGCAATGCACCTGACAACTGACGAGGGGATTGAAATGGCCGCTGAAGAACGCTGGGTTGCCGTCGACGGAGTGGCTACCCACCTTGGGGTGGCCAAGGACTCGGTTTATAGATGGATCGATGAACGGGGTCTCCCTGCTCACCGTGTGGGACGGCTCTTTCGTTTCAAGTTATCCGAAATAGACGAGTGGGTTCGCCAAGACAACGAGCGAGAGAAGACTCCAAGTTCCGTCCAAAGCCGACCCTTCTCGAAAACCCAGACGAATCGCTCAACTCCAAAGAAACGTTCACGGAAGAGGGGCGGGAATGGGTAGCAGTCTGCTCACATCTCAGATCGGGCAGCGGATATTCCTCCCCGGGCACTTTGATGTGCCCGTGGTCTTGGAAGATGCGCGACCGCTCGGTTCTGATGATTCGGCAGGCTATGAGTGTCGCGTTCGCCTTCCCGACGGCTTATTGGAAGAGGCCGTCATCTCCGCGGAAGAGGTCGTGGCTGTCCTTGGAAAGGGGCCTGACGAAGTCAAAGCAGAAACTCCTGTGGACGCCGAGAAGCTTCGACTCCTGATCGAGTCGGCTCGAGTGCGTCTGGCCTACGCGCACGATCAGCAATTTGCCGTAAGTCTTTCGGGCATCCGTACCCTGCCGCATCAGATTGAAGCGGTATACCAAGCGATGCTTCCGCAACCCAGGTTGCGTTTCTTGCTGGCGGATGATCCTGGAGCCGGCAAGACGATCATGGCCGGGCTCCTGGTAAAGGAGCTGAAGCTGCGTGAGGCGGTTGATCGCATTCTCATACTATGCCCCGCACCGCTCACCATACAGTGGCAGGACGAGATGCTCCGATGGTTCGGTGAGCCTTTCGACATCATCTTTTCCGCCGTCGACCAACAGCAATTGACCAATCCATGGCAGAGGTCTTCACAGATCATTGCTTCCATTGACTACGCCAAGCAAGATGACGTGCGCGAGCGTGTCTGGCAACAGCGGTGGGACCTCGTCATCATCGACGAGGCCCACAAGTGTTCCGCCAGGACAGCCTCAGGTGGACAGAATCGAGAATCCAAGGTTGCGACAACGAAACGTTATGACCTGGCGTCGCGTCTCACATCCCAAGCAGACCATGTCCTCCTCCTGACTGCCACACCCCACCATGGGGATGAAGACAAGTTCGCTCATTTCCTTCGGCTCATTGATCCAGACCTGTTCCCGGAACCACACCGCCTCGGGAAACAGGCCACCGCAATCCGCAAAGACGTTTTCCGCCTCGGTAAGGATTCGCCGTGGTCTCTCCGGAGGCTGAAAGAAGATCTTAAGGACGCGAATGGGAAACGGCTCTTCCCGGACCGGCATACCAACACCGTCACTTTCTGCCTGAACAACGACGAGTACACCCTTTACAAGAGGGTTACCGCTTACATCAACGAGTTTATCCCGCAGCAGACCGGACAAAGACGTTCCTCCGCAGCGCTGACCCGAACGGTCCTGCAACGCAGATTGGTGAGCTCCACCTGCGCTATTCATGAGTCGATCAAGCGGCGGTTGAAAAAGCAGGAAGATCTCCTGGAAGAGCTTGAGGGTCTCACTCCGGCCCAGCGCGCCAAACGGCTGGCCGCTTTGCAGGGTCGCCTGCCGGATGCCGAGCAGGACGAAGACGATCTCGACGATGCGGTACGTGATCAATTGGTCGATGAGTACACGGCCGCTCTGGAACTTGAACAGTTGCGCGCGGAAATCTCCGCCCTTAAGGAGCTCGTCGAGCAGGCGCGAAGGGTTCGGGAAAACGCGAACGATTCCAAACTGGCCGCATTGAAGAAGTGCCTCGGTGAGGCGCAGTTTATGGACCTGAAGGATGGCCGGGGAAAGCTCCTGATCTTCACGGAGCACAGGGATACCCTCGGCTACGTGCGCGATCATCTTGAACGATGGGGTTTCAGCACCTGCGAAATACATGGCGGCATGAACCCCCATGAACGTAAACGAGCGCAGGAGGTTTTCAGAACCGGCGCGCAGGTATGCATAGCGACGGAGGCCGCCGGCGAAGGCATCAACCTTCAGTTCTGCCACCTGATGATCAACTATGACATGCCCTGGAATCCAACCCGGCTGGAGCAGCGATTGGGCCGCATCCACCGCATCGGTCAGGAGCGAGATTGCTACGCCTTCAACTTCGTTGCAACGGATTCCGAGGATGGCCAGCCCATCGTTGAAGGCCGGATTCTCCACCGCCTTCTGGAAAAGCTGGACCAGATGAACGAGGCCCTCGAAGGCCGCGTTTTCGATGTAATCGGTGAAGTGCTGTCGCTGAACGACGTAAACCTCCCGGACATGCTCCGTGATGCGGCCTATGATCCCAGGCGGCTCGATGAGTACCTCGATCAGATTGACCGCATCAATCCGGCCAAGCTCAAAGAATACGAGGAAGCCACGGGCATTGCCCTCGCGCGCAGCCACGTGGATTTTTCAGCATTCCAGCGCCGGAACCTCGAGGTCGAAGAGCGTCGGCTCATGCCTCGATATGTGGAAGCGCAATTCGTCGCTGCTGCTCGGGAAGTGGGCCTTCGGATTGAGCCGAGAGCCGACGGGTTGTGGCGCGTCGAGCATGTCCTTGCGGATCTTCGCTCTGAACGTCTCCGCTCCGTCCAGAAGGTCGGGAAAGCCGAATCGTCCTACCGAAAGATCACCTTCCACAAGCACCATCTCGAACAGGACGCTCACATTGACGCTGTACTGATGGGGCCGGGACATCCACTCTATGCGGCGGTGGATGAGAAACTCAACGAGCGGCTGGCGGGGATGATCGCCGGCGTCGGTTTCTTCGTCGATCCTCTGTGCAGAGAACCCTACCGTGTCCACCTTTTTGAGATATCGATTCGTGGCAAGGATTCGAAGGGAAACGATGTGCCGCTCTATGGCGAGCTCGTGGCCGTTCGGGAGGAGCGCGGGCATTACGAGGTCATCCCGAGCGACATCCTCCTCAACCTTGCGGCGCATCCGCATCCGCCGCAAGAGATCGAACCGACTCCCACTCAGGCGGCTACCGATTTTCTGAAGCGGACCTATCAGCTCGAATGCCGCGCCCGTTGTCAGAGTGAACGGCAGCATTTCGCGCGGGTTTGCCGGGAATACCTGGAAAAGTCGTTCAAGGCCCGGATCGACCGGGCCCAGGAGCGGGCCATGCTGCTTGCCGCCGAGGTCTTCTCGAAACCGGAATACAAGCTACCCGCGGACGAGGCCAGGAAGTATGTGGATGAGCTTCAGCGCGCACGCCAGGAACGCCTCGACGGTTTAAGACGGCTTGAGATTGCCAGAACCGGGCCGGTCAAGCACGTGGGAACGGCCTTTGTCCTCGCTCCCGATGCCGACACCCAAGCCCAGCTGGCCGATCTGGCCGACGAACTCGATCCGAATATCCGCCGGCAGAGCGAGATCGCCGCGGAGGACAAGGTTATTGAAGCGCTGGTCGCGGAGGGCTTCCCCCAAGACCGCATCGAGCGGGTCGGCCATCTGAAGTTGGGGTTCGACATCCGCGCCCACAAGATCGCCGATGAAGCCACAGGCGAGGTCTTCGTCAAGAGAGTCGAGGTCAAAGGACGCTTGCGAGGGCAGCCGGTAAGACTCACCACGAATGAGTGGTACAAGGCCCAGCAATTGGCCGAGACCTACTGGCTGTATGTAGTTTGGAATCCCTTGGGCGATTCGCCTGAGCTTGTGCGCATCCATAATCCTGTTGCCAAGCTCGACCATGCTAAGAGGGAAATCGTTGCGGCGAGATTTTATGAGATCCCCTTCGAGGCCGTCACGAAAGCGGCATCTCTACTTCAGGCTGGAGGCAAAGATGCTTGACGCCGACCTGATTCGCTCAATAAATTCCGGTCGCTGCTTTGCGCTTGTGGGGGCGGGGCCTTCGGTGGAATTTGGCTATCCGTCCTGGGGTACGTTGGCAGAGCGTGTCCGCGACTACGTCTTGAGCGTGGTGCCGACAGCCGACCGCCCTTCCTATGATCATTTTCTACGAAACAAGGAATTCCCGGCGTTGCTTCGGCAGGCAGAAGTCGATTTGGGTAATCGTAAGGCCCTAATATCCGCGGCAAAGATACTCCTTCGCCGTAGCGGCCCCCCTCCCCCTGCCCGGCCCATTTACGATTACCTTGCGAAGTGGCCGTTTGCATGCTACCTCACCACCAACTTCGATGATGAAATGTGCAGAGCGCTTGAGCGCCAAGGGCAACACTTCCAAGTACGACAAAACTCCGCCCCGGATTTATCGTTGCTACGTGATGGCGTAAGCCACCTCGTCGTCAAGATTCACTCGGACATGGATCATCCAGATGAAGCAGTTCTCACGTCTCTTGATTTCGACCGGATCCTTACGGCACCAAATGGAGAACATATTCGGCAGAAATTAAGGCAGGTCTTCGAGATGTTCGACGTATTCATTATCGGCCACAGCATGTCCGATCCTGACCTACAGCTCATTCTGGGAACGGCGAAGTATACAGCAAGCGCCCTTCATCCAACACACATGCTCCTGGCCGATGCCACAGGTGGCCAGATAAGGGAGTTCAAAGAGAAATACAATATCCGGTTGTCAACTTATGATAATACGGATGGCACGCATCGCAATCTGCAAAGGCTGATTTCCAGTTCAGATACTTGGATATGCGAACGAGGACTAATCCCCGCCTCGCTACCGATGAGCGTATCTGAGGAGGAAATCGATGCCGCCTCGTCGCTCTTCCTATTCCAACGGCTGAGGGCTATGGGGGAAACAGTCACAGAATCGACTACTATCGACTCTCTGCTTCTGTTTGTGCTGGCATCCTATACTAACCCGCTGTCTAGAGAGGGTTTATTCCAACGCCCTGCTGTCACCTGCTTTGCTGGTTCACCCGATGGCGTTCGTGCCGTCGACGACGGTCTGGCGCGTTTGATTACGGAAGGCATGGTGCGTAAGGAGGGAGATGTTCTAGCCGTAACAGCCCATGGTAAAGCCAAAGCCGATGAAGTGATGGCGCAACGAAAGCTGGAAGAAGACCAGGCTTTTGGCCAGTTCGTGCTTGCCATCAAGAGGCTATTAACGGAAGTGACAGACGCCGACTGCATATCTGCAAGGATAGCACTTCGCAACGCACTCGTAAATGCGTTCAGGTCCCGGGGAATAGCCATGGCCAACGTCATCATGGCAGATCAATCCCTTTCTCCTGAAGAGCTATCAGACCTATTCCGCGAAGTAAGTAAGCACGCAGCAACACTGTCCGGCGATTCGCTACGAGCTGCTTTCATGCAGGCGGCCCATGCCTTTCTGATCGAGCCGACAGGCCCGCAGAGGGCTTATCTGGCCTCGGTATCGCAGGGATTCTTCCTCTATCACATGGCGGGGATGGACCCAACTTGCGTGAAGATTCGCAAGGGGCTCTTCTCTAATACTTGCTGGTTCATCGATTCAAATGTCTTAATCCCCCTGATTGCTGTTGGCTGTCATAACCACGAGTACGCGGCGGATTTGTTCAAGAAGTTGAAAGCAGCGAACGCAACTCTTTTGATGACTACGGCTTTGCTTAGGGAGGTATATATTCATCTGGACTGGGCAATGAAGCACCCTCCTGGGACGCCAGACTTTCAGGCAGCAGTCATGGTTCAGGAAGGATTCAAACAAAATCTCTTCTTGGATGGCTACGTGCGGCAAAGTGCCGAAGGATTGACCGGAACCTTTGATGACTACCTTGCTAGCATCATCCCTTCTGGAAAGACAGATGAAGCTCTTTCTTCGGTGTGTCAGAATTATGGCATCACAGTCTTACACATCGCCAATGTTGACGGTTTCCGCCGAGACCACTGGGGCGATATTGAAGAAGTGAAAGCGCAACTGACTGAGCACCGCAAGAGCAGAAACACCTTTACAGGAGAGCCGCAGGTCAAGACAGAAGCTGAGGTGCTAATCCTAATTAGAAACCTCCGCCGGGGTGTGTATAGACTGGCAGCAGACATTATGGCCTCGTGTTGCTTCTACTTCTTGTCACAAAGCCGGGCATTGGACGCAATAGGCCAAGATGGCCGAATAGTTACATGGACGCCGGAAGCTATTTACCGCTATGTGTCCTCTCTGCCGGGACACGAACTTCATCCGGACATTCTCCAGGAGTGCATGCTTCATGTGTACTTTTATGCAGGAGTGTCGTTCATAGACAAGCCGCGATATATGAAGTACTTTGGCTCATCCATCAGGCAAGCCAAAATATCGTACCTAGGCCAAGTTGAAGAATACCTTAAGCAAACCGAACAGACGCATCGGCGAAATGACTACGATCTTGCTTTCGACTCAACCCCTGATCTTGAGAAGCCTTTTTTTGTGATGCAGATGGGGTGGGAGTTTGCGCGGGCTGCTGAACGCAAAGCCATAGAGGCGGCTAAGCGGGAGGCGAAGGCTGACGAACGTGCCCGGGTAGCGGTTGCGGAAGCAAAGACGGCTCGACAGGATGCAGAAGCCACTAAGAAAGATAAGATCAGGATACTGCACGAAGCCAATCGGCTTCGTAACTTGCGTGATCCGAAACTTTTGCGTAAACGCGAAAGACAGGCAAAGAAGCGGAGACGAAAGAAGAAGAGATAGTAAATGCCTAGCGACCGCAGAATCATAGAAGACTTCCTGCCCATAAACTTGGTCGGGGAATCGGCTTCGCGTGAACCCCGTACTAAAGGGCACATTTCGACCTTACACGTGTGGCGTGCCCGGCGGCCATTGGTAGCGTGCCGAGCTGCGGTCTACGGGGCTTTGGTGCCGGCATCGTTATTTATTCCGGAGAATGGACCAGATAACAAGAAACAAAGTCTGGGCCGGGCTAATGCAGCCCAATTTATTGAGCGGCTCTGTAAGTATCCGGGCAATCCCGCTGTAATAAAGGACGCGCAGAGGCATATTCTCGAGGCCCATGCAGAGCGACTGACGAGAGAGACTGGCAAGGCTGTTACGATTGAGGAGATCGAGGCAGGAAAAGCACCGCGCCCTTTGGTACTGGATATGTTCGCTGGAGGCGGGGCCATTCCAATTGAAGCGGCTCGACTGGGATGTAAGTCACATGCTCTCGATATCAATCCGGTCGCCTATCTCATCGAATTGTGCACCGTCACATTCCCGCAGCAATTCGGGGCTGAGCTGGCCGACGATATCGAGAAGTGGGGAAAAACGATTCTGAAGCGGACGCAAGATGCCGTGTCCGACGTCTTTGCACACATACCTGTTGTACGGAAGCGACCGAGGGAAATCCAAAGAACCCTTGGGGATGGAAATGAAACGCCAGCCGACGAGTATTCTGTCGTCGCTTACTACTGGACGAGGACCATCCCATGTCCGAATCCACAGTGCAAAGGAACCGTACCCCTCTATCGACAAACCTGGTTGAGAAACAAATCCTCCGGTTACGTGGCCTTGAAGCCGGTATCGGACATGCGCAGACGGATTATGCGTTTTCAGGTGGTCGAAGCTCGGTCCGAATCGGCGCTTGGCTTTGATCCGTCCGCCGGGAGCGCTGGATCATCCACGGCATGCCCCTTCTGTCAAACGGCTCTCGATGGTCCCTATGTCCGCAGGTATGGCGATGAGAAAGGCTTCGGCCAGCAGCTTATGTGCGCGATCACACTCAATCCCGACGGCCCTGGCAAGTTGTATCTTGTCGATGAATCGCTTGCTGGCATAGAGGCTGAGCATCAAGCCATGTCCGAGCAGCGCGCAGCGGAAATAGAGGGTGAACTTGGACCGAGCAGCCTTGATGAAGTGATCCCTCCGACCGGCAACGCCGGGCTTGCTACAGGGAACAGTTATCTATATGGCATCCGGACTTTCCGACAAGCTTTTACCCCACGCCAGCGGTACATCCTCCTGACCATGGCCCGTGAGGTGCATCGTGCTTACCAAGAGATGATTAAACAGGGAATAGAGCCGGAACGGGCCCACGCTATCGCGACCTATCTTGGCGTCTGGGTAAGCCGTTTGACTGATCGATGCAATGGCTTGGCGAGATGGGATAATTCCCGCGAAACGATTGTGAGTCTTACTTCTATGAAACGATTTGCTATGATGTGGGACTTTCCAGAAGTGAACCTTTTTGGCGGTGCATCCGGAGATGCTTGGGGAAACCTTGAATACATCACCGCCGCAGTACGGCAGGAAGGCCAGTTTCGCAATCCGGTTACAGTCGTGCGCGGTTCTGCCGCTGAACTGCCATATGACAACGGAATCTTCGATGCGGTGATTACAGATCCTCCATATTATGACAACGAAAGCTACTCAGAGCTTTCCGATGTCTGTTATGTCTGGTTGCGGCCTACCATCGGCTTTCTCTACCCCGAGCATTTTGCTGGCCAACTGACGCCGAAGAAAAAGGAATGCGTCGCTGCAGCCTATCGCCAGGGAGGAAAGCAGCAGGCGCGGAACTATTACGAGGACTCCCTGTTCCAGTCCTTGCGAGAAGCCCATCGCGTCACTAAACCTGGAGGTATCCTGATCGTTGTGTATGCCCATAAGACCACACTCGGATGGGTGACTCTTGTGGATGCGCTTCGGCGTGCCGGATATGAAGTTGCCGAAGCCTGGCCTCTTACTACCGAAACAAAAGCCCGAGTGGCTCATCAAGGAGACGCAGCCCTTGCATCGAGCATTTTTCTCGTGGCCCGGCGTCGTGAAGCACCTGAGACAGGCTCGTATGAGGATCAAGTCCGTCAAGACCTGGAGAAGATCGTTCGTGAGCGCGTTGATTCGCTCTGGAAAATGGGCATTACCGGCGCGGACCTGGTCATTGCCGCGGTAGGTGCAGGGCTCCGCGCCTTCACCAAATTTGCCCGCGTGGAGTACGCAAACGGCGAGGAGGTCCCGGCCGAGAAGTTCCTGGCCGAAGTGGAAGGGGTCGTGCTGGAGACGCTTCTCGAAAAGATCTTCGGCGTGAGCGGCAGCGGGGTCGCCGCCGTTGACGGCCCGAGCCGGTTTTACGTGCTCTGGCGTTACGCTTATAAGGCGGCCGAGATGGACGCGGGCGAGGCCATCGTTTTCACTTACGGTCAGAATGTAGAACTGGACGGCCAGAATGGACTCTCGTCCGGAAGCCGTGCGCTGGTCGAAAAGAAGAAAGGCAAATACAGACTACGGGATTTCGCCGAACGCGGCGACGAAGAAAAGCTGGGGTTGCAAAAGGATGACGGCAAAGCCGCGTCGCTGATCGACATCCTGCACCGCATCCTCTGGCTAGTGGAAAACGAACCCCGCAAGCTGAATGACTTCCTCAACGAGGCGAGGCCGGACCGCGAACGGTTGCGACTGGTAGCCCAGACCTTGGCCGGGACTGCGTTGGCCGGCAGGAAGGACGACGGACCGGAGCACACTATGGCGACCACGCCGGCGGAAGGTGCCGCGCTCAAGAAACTCGTCGCCAACTGGCGGGCGCTCATCGATACGAGACTTACGGACGTCGATTTGAAAACCGGCCAGATGCGCATGCGATACAATGGAGGCAACCAATGACCGAATGGAATTGGAACGGCGCACGGTGGTGGAAGTTCGATTTACATACACACACACCTGCATCCGACGATTACGGCAAGGGCGCGAACCAGGACGTCCTGAAAAAACAGACGGCAAGAGAATGGCTCCTTGACTATATGAAGGCTGACATCGATTGCATCGCCATTACTGATCACAACAGCGGCGCCTGGATAGATAAACTCAAAGAAGAATATGTCCGAATGGAAGAGGAAAAGCCGCAGGGGTTTCGATTTATGTGCATTTTTCCAGGAGTCGAGATTTCCGCTAATGGGGGTATTCATATTCTGGCCATCTTAGCGCAGGACAAAGGCACATCGGATATTGATAGTTTGCTGGGCGCGGTTGGCTATAACGGGACCAAGGGGTCATGCGCTTCAGTGACCACAAAGTCACCGAGTGATGTTGCGGCTGAAATTGTGAAGAGGGGCGGCATTGCCATCCCTGCCCATGTGGATGAGGATAGTGGCCTTTTTAAATTAACAGGGCAAACATTGAAACAATGCATCGATTACGAAAATCTCTTTATCATGGAATTAATGGATCCAACTTTTGCCAAACCAGGGTCATTCGTCGAATGTAAACGCCCGTGGACCGAGATTGTCGGTTCTGACGCTCATCATCCAACAGGAAACCCGGGACAAAAATATCCCGGCAGCCGCTTTTCATGGGTAAAGATGGGGAGCCCTTGCATAGAGGGGCTTCGGTTGGCCCTCCTTGACGGACCGCTTTCGGTGCTCCGTTCCGATGCAGTCACGCAGGATCCGAATCAGTATGCGGATATGGTGATCGAGTCCATTGAGGTGGAAAACGCCCGTTATATAGGACGACCGAATGCTTTTCGGATCAAACTGAATCCGTGGATGAATGCCTTTATAGGCGGCAGAGGCACTGGAAAATCAACGCTCATTGAGTTCCTCCGTATTGCGTTGAGGCGTGAAGATGAGCTTCCGGAGGAGTTAGAGTCCGATTTTGAAAAATACCGCCAAGCTTACGCGGATCGTAAAGAAAGCGGCCTATTGATCGAAAATGCGGTGATCAGGGTGGTCTATCGAAAAGATGGGGCACAATATCTTATTCAGTGGACTTATAAAGGCGATTGCCCACCCATTCAGGAATACTCTTCAAACGGTTGGCAAACGGCGGAAGGCGATATCAGGCAGAGGTTTCCGGTAAGGATGTATAGTCAAAAGCAGATCTTCCAGCTTGCAAAGTTGCCACGGGCACTCCTAGGTATCGTTGACGACGCGCCCGAGGTAGATTACGACTCGTGGAAAAGGCAGAGTTCAGCCCAAGAAAATCAATACCTGTTGCTGAGGGCAAAAATCCGAGAGATTGAAACAGACCTGGCCGAAGAATCGAGGCTAAAGGGGGAGTTGGAAGATGTAAAACATAAACTCTCCGTATTCGAGCAATCCGGACATGCGGGCATACTCAAAGCGATGCAGACAAGGCGTCGCCAAGTCCAGGCGGTGGAAAGGTGGGAAGAGGGAGTAAGCTCTATTGAATCCCGTTTGCGGACAATGGTCGAGGAGATGGGCCCTGAAGAATTTGACGATTCCTCCTTTGACAAAAGTAAGTCGGAAGATGCTCAGCTAATCGAACTGATTCTGAATGTTACGAAATCGATAGGTGACATTGCTTCTCAAGTCAATGCGTTGGCAACGAAGGTAGATACCGCTTTGGGCGAGTGGAGGAATCAAAAGGATGCATCTTCATGGAAATCCAAGGTTGATGAAGCAAGCCGTGAATACGAGGCGCTTCAAGATCGATTGAAAAAAGGAGGTGTAGCTGATCCTTCCCGATATGGGGAACTGGTTCAGCGTAGGCAACTTCTGGAGAAAATAATCAAGGATTTCGATAATCGAAGAAAACAAGTAACGGAGTATGAAAAACAAGCCTCTGCCTGTCCAGAACAAATTGTTGCGCGGCGGAGGGAACTTACAGAAAGACGGCGAAAATTCCTCACGCAGGTGCTCGAAGGAAATGCTTATGTTCGCATTACTGTTGTTCCCTATGGCGCGAAGGAAGAGGCTGAGCAGGAGTTCCGCCGTCTCATCCAGCGTGAAAACGGTGGGTTTGAAAAAGACATTGAGCGTTTGCTTGGTGATATCTATTCTGACTCGCCGGATGCGTTAGAGATAGAAAAAAGACTTGCCTCCTTCAAAGAAAATGTCAGAAAAAATGCCAGGCAACCGCAGAGTGATGACCTGCAGGACAAACGATTCGGTAATCATCTTGCCAGGTTACAGCCAGAGGTGTTGGATCGATTGGATTTATGGTTTCCAGGAGATTCGCTGGATGTCGAGTACATCTCTCCTGCAGATCAAAAAACATACCGACCGATCCAGGAAGGTTCTCCTGGACAGAAGACCGCTGCCCTATTAGCCTTCCTCCTTTCCTATGGCACGGAGCCTCTTATTCTGGATCAGCCGGAAGATGACCTCGATAATCATCTGATTTATGACCTCATTGTGACACAAATGCGTGAAGTCAAACGGCGACGGCAGGTAATCGTTGTTACGCACAACTCGAATATCGTGGTGAATGGAGATGCCGAGTTGATTCTTGCCCTGGTGGCACGCACCGGCCAAACGCAGATCGAAACAAGCGGTTCTTTGCAGGAAAAAGAGGTAAGAAAAACCATCTGTAAGGTCATGGAAGGGGGAGAAAAGGCTTTTGAGCAACGCTACCGTCGTATCGCTCTGGAGGGTCGCTATGTTTGACAGCCCTGAGGAACTATTACGGAAAATATGTTTTGGAGAAAACACTTCCCTTGAATTGAAGACTGTCCATTTCCGAAGCGGAAGAATATTCGAGTCGAGACGCTCGGTACGAAGATTCGTTTCTTCATGTTTTACGATCGACTTGAGATCTATTTAAAGAGTGCGCTTCACAATAAAGTGAAGAAAGAGAAAATTGCCTTGTGTTGCGTTACCCGCAATGAGCTAATCACAAGCTTTATTGCAGAGGTACTTATTGCGGATACGATTGGGGATATAGGACGATGATTCTATATGGCGTGGTGACGGGAGCAAATTATTCTAGATGAAAGTTCAAAAATAAGAGAGCAAAAGCCTGGATATTAGCTGATTGATGATGCAAAATAATTACTTAAAAATGGGCGTTTAAGAAATCGAAAAAAATTTAATATGGGGTGTTGTAATGAGCACACATGCACTTCGTCCCTGGACCGACCTGGTCAAGCTCCATCCCGACGTGGAAGCGGGTGCGCTGACCGAGGCGGTGTTCGCCATCGATCTCGGAGCCATCGCCGCCAATGATCCCAACGTTCCCGTGGTCAACCGGGACCCGGAAGCCTTCTTTCGGGCGACCTACCTTACGGCCGATCTGCGAAAGCTCCTGGACGAAGTGCTGGCATCCCTTTCCGGCAAGCCTGGTTACAACCGGGTATTGAAACTCCGGGTGCCCTTCGGCGGCGGAAAGTCGCACACCCTGGCGTCGCTGTTCCATGCCGCGCGAAAGCGAGAGGCCCTGGACGGCATCCCGGAGGCTAAGGAATTCGCCCGACCCGGCAATGTGGCCGTGGCGGTTTTCGACGGCGAGAAGTTCGACGCGCGTAACGGCAAGACGCTGGATGACGGCCGCACGATCCAGACCATGTGGGGCTGGATCGCCTGGCAGATCGACCACGAAAAGGCCTTTCCCCTGGTGGCCGACCACGATAAGGATCGCGTGGCCCCGGGCGGGGATGTGATCCGCGATCTGCTCACCAAGGGGGCTGGCGGCAGGCCGGTTCTAATCCTCCTCGACGAAGTGCTCAAATACATGGAGCGGTCCGCTGCGGTCAGTGTCCTTGATTCGACGCTCCAGCGACAGGCCAAGGATTTCTTCCAGAACCTGACCGTCGAGGTGGCCGGGAGCGAGAAGGCCGCGCTCGTCTATTCCCTCACCTGGAGCGCCAGGGAGGCCTTGGGCAATGTCGGGCTGCTTGCCGAGATCGACAAGCTCGCCTCGCGGGTGGACCAACTCAGGGAACCGGTCTCGGGGGACGAGGTCCTGCCGATCCTTCAACGGCGTCTATTGGGCGGCGCTCCCGACGCTTCCTCAGCAACTGAAGTTACCACGGCATACCAGGACGTCGTGACCGGCATGCAGCGGGCTCATGCCGAAACCCCCTCCGAGCGCCAGCAAGCCGAGGAGGAAGGCCGTCTGCTGCGTGATCGGATGCGGGCCGCGTATCCGTTTCATCCCGCGCTCATCGACATCATGAGGGAACGCTGGACCGCGGTGGATGCCTTCCAGAGGACACGCGGCGCGCTGCGCTTTCTCGCCTCCTGCATGCATTCCCTCAAGAAGAACGGAGGGGCCAAAGCGCTTCTTGGCCCCGGAGACGTGCCGGTAAAGGACGTGGATGTTCGGGTGAAGATGCTCAAAGAGCTCGGGGTACAGAACGACTACGACCCGGTCATCACGGCGGACATCGACGGCCCAAACGCCCGGGCAAAACGTATCGACGACCGGATGTCGCGTGAAACCCCTGCGCTTGCCAGTGTGAAGCCCGCCACACGCATCGCCACGGCCATCCTTCTGTATTCGTTTGGCGGATTGAGGCGTGAGGGTTCGGGCAATGACGAAACGCTGCCGCCCGGCGTTACGGAGAACGAACTGCTTGCGGCATGCGTCGGTCCCGACCTGGACAACATCACGGCCACCGCCGTCTTGTCCGAACTTCGCAACACATGCCTCTACCTGCATTACGACGGCGTCCGGTACTGCTTCAAGAAGGACCCGAATGTCACCAAGCTAATCGAGGACGCGGAGCAGACCGTTGCCCGCGAGGATTCTCAGGCTCGTGGTCACGGCCCGGTCCGAAGCCAGATCAAGGAAATGCTGGATGCCCGGCTGGCCGGTCATCACACGGCTATCGTCTGGCCGGCGAAGAGCCAGGACATCCCCGACGAGGATCCCCGTTTTCTCGTTGCCTACCTGCCCCTTGAGTTCGCCGCCGAAGGCAAGTCGGAGCAGGAACGTCAGGCCAGGGAGTACCTGACCAAATACGGGGATCGTCCCCGGCGCTTCCGCAACGGGTTGGGACTCGCAATACCCGAGAAGAAACAGATTGAGGCACTGCGGCGCGCTGTCAGATACCTGCTGGCCATCGACTGCGTGGAAGCCAAGAAGCAGCAACTTCGACTCACCAAGGACCAGCTTGATCAACTCCGGGAGAGGAAACGCACCGAACAGGCTGCCGCTGAGTCATGCTTCCGGGAGCTTTACACGGCCGCGTGGTTGCCTCGGGTTCAGGACGGCGAGTTGGAAATAGAGAAAGTGGAAAGGGGCGGTCGACCGCTTCAGGCAACCGGCGTCCACGAGCGGATCATGGAACTTCTCACCAGCGTGGGAACGCCGCGCATTCACGGATCGGTGACGCCGCGGAAAATCGCCGAGCGAGTGCGGCTCGGCGAATCCCTGGGCGAGGGTGAGCCGCCGCTCATGGGCATCAAGGCGTCCGATGTGCTTGAATCGTTCTTCCGAGATATTGCGCCGCCCCGGTTGGAATCCGCATCCGTCCTGCGCAAAGGCATCGTTCGCGGTGTATCGGAAAGCGTCTTCGCCTATGCGAGTGGAGGCAGCCCTGTTCTTGGTCCTGATGGAAGATATCAGGTCAATCGCGACAAGGTGATTCTTGGCCGCTCCATTGCCGATGACGAAGTCGATTTCGATTCCGGCTTCCTCATGATGCCGGCAGCGGTCCCGGAAGCCCCGGCGGCCCAACC
>Ga0228535_1001631_pt1 | contig 30981 bp, 22 predicted proteins | sample SJ1metagenome_FD_168457 | JGI IMG/M metagenome (GOLD analysis project Ga0228535, IMG submission 168457) | Enriched culture of PCE-dechlorinating microbial communities from Ithaca, New York, USA - SJ1 | ecosystem: Engineered > Modeled > Simulated communities (microbial... > Unclassified | place...
CCGGACTTTGTGCTGGTTCACGATACCGTGAAGGACGCATTTATTGACGCGCTCATCAAGGCCATTTTAAAATTTTACGGTAAGGACGCATCCGGCCACGCCCGCTACTGCCGGATCATCAACGACCGTCATTTTCAACGCCTCGCGTCCCTGATCGATCCGTCCAAAATCGTTTACGGCGGCCGGACAAACGCTGCCGACCGCTACATCGAACCGACGCTTTTGTATCCCGTCGACTGGCCGGACGCCATCATGGAAGATGAAATCTTCGGCCCGCTGCTGCCCATTATCCCCTATGCCGACCTGGATGAGATCATCCGCCGGATCACCGATCGGCCCAAGCCGCTCGCACTGTACCTGTTTTGCAGCGACAAGGCCGTCCGCCGGAAGGTTATCCGGGAGGTGCCCTTCGGCGGCGGCGCCGTCAACAATACGATCATGCACATCGTCACCCATTTCCTGCCCTTCGGCGGCGTTGGGCAAAGCGGCACAGGGCGTTACCACGGAAAATACAGTTTTGAAACATTTTCCCACGCGAAGAGCATCCTGCGCAGTTACGCCCTCGCCGACCCGTCAGACAGCGCCCAGCCGCACCGCGGACGCTACATGAAATGGATTCTTAAATTGCTGAAATAAAGAAAGGACTCCCATGAAAAAAATCATTCTTCTCGTCGCCCTGTCCGGTCTTTTGGCCTGCACGGCCTGCACCGCCCCGCGGCTCAATATTTTTGACACGACCCCCGGCCCCCTGCAGGAATACACCCTCGAAGGCAAAGGCAAGGACAAGATTCTGGTCATTCCGGTCAGCGGCATGATCTCCGACGCGCCCCAGCAGGATTTCTTCGGCGCCAAACCCAGCCTGGTCGAGCAGGTGGTGGTCCAGCTCAACAAGGCGAAAACCGATTCGCAAATCAAGGCCGTTTTACTGAAAGTGAACTCCTCCGGCGGCACCGTCACGGCAAGCGACCTCCTGTACAACGAAATATCCGCCTACAAGGCCAAAACGGGAAACAAGGTGACCGTGGCCATGATGGACGTGGCCGCATCCGGCGCCTACTATCTTTCCCTGCCCGCCGATCTGATTCTGGCGCATCCCACAACCCTCACCGGCTCGGTCGGCGTCATCTTCATGCGCCCCAAGGCTTACGGACTTCTGGAGAAAATCGGTCTGGGCGTCGAAATCAACAAATACGGCAAAAACAAGGACATGGGCACGCCGTTTCGCGAATCCAACGATGAGGAAAAAGCGCTGATGCAGGACACGGTGGACCGGTTCGGAAAGCGGTTTGCCGGCCTGGTGGAAAAACACCGGAATCCGGGACCCGACGCACTGGCTAAAATCGCCACGGCCCGCATTTTTGTCGCAGATGAAGCGCTGGAGCTCAAACTGATCGATAAAATCGGCTACCTGGCCGACGCCGTTGCCGAAACCCGCAAGCTGGCCGGCCTGCCCCAGGACGCCAAAGTCGTCGTCTATCGCCGCCGGTCGGTTCCGGAGGACAACTACTACAACACGTCCGGCGCCGCCGTCGAAAGCGGGCGCCTGTCCCCGATTTACATTGCCGTGCCGGAAATTCTGCAGATGAAAGCCGGCGTCTATTACCTGTGGCCGGGCGCCATCGCCTTTGAATAAAGAAAGCACCGGTGTTCATACGCATATGTCTATCATTGAAATCCGGTCACTTGCCAAAACATTCGGCAAAATCCAGGCGGTCCGCGGCATCGATCTGACCATCTCCCGGGGCGAAATCTTCGGCCTCCTGGGCCCCAACGGCGCGGGTAAAACCACGACCATCGGCATGCTGTGCACCATCATCCGTCCGACGTCCGGCAGCGGCCTCATCGCCGGCTTCGACATTGCAAAACATCCGACGCAGGTACGGCAGAAAGTCGGCATCGTTTTCCAGGATCCGACGCTCGACACGATTTTGACCGGCCGCGAAAACCTTCAGCTGCACGCCCGCCTTTACGGCATTCCCCGACACCAGCGCAAGGCATGGATCGATGAGATGCTTGCGCTGGTGGATTTGCAGGATCGCGCCGACGACCTCACCAAAACCTATTCCGGCGGCATGCGCCGGCGCCTGGAACTGGCGCGCGGCCTCCTGCACCGCCCCGCCGTTTTGTTTCTGGACGAACCGACGCTGGGCCTCGATCCGCAGACGCGCGCCCGCACCTGGGAATACATCCGCAAAATGGTGCAAAAAGAGGAGACCACCGTAGTGCTGACCACGCACTACATGGAGGAAGCCCAGGCCATGTGCGACCGCATCGGCATCATCGACGCGGGAAAAATCATCGCACTCGACACGCCGGACAACATGGTGGACGCGCTCGGCGGCGACATTGTGGCCGTCCGCGCCCCCGCGCCGCCTGTGGAAGCGCTCGGCGCCCTGCCCTATGTCTCGGCTGTGCAATGCGCGGGCGAGACCGTGGAGATCACCATGAAATCCGCGCCGCTGCATCTGGCGGAAGTGCTCTCCCTCATTCCGGACGTGGCCAGTGTGGAGATGCGCAAGCCGACGCTCAATGACGTCTTTATCAAACTGACGGGCCGCGACATCCGCAACGAAACCGCCGAAAACGGCGGCGGCTGGGTCGAGACCATCGCCCGGCACAGGCAAAAGGGGACGTAAGCCATGCGCACCGCAATCCTTTTCCGCGAACTTCTGGGCATTTCGGCCGTGTGGTGGCGGGAATTCAAAGTCTTCTGGCGGGAAAAAAGCCGCATCGTCTCCAGCATCGTGCAGCCGCTGATGTGGCTTTTTCTGTTCGGCAGCGGCATCGGCGCCTCGCTGTCCGTAAGCGACGTCAACTACCGGGACTATATCTATCCGGGTATTTTATCCATGTCCGTCATTTTCGGCTCCATTTTTTTCGGCCTCTATATCATCTGGGACCGCAAGCTCGATGTGCTCAAAGCCGTCCTGGTCGCGCCCGTTTCGCGCATCAGCATTTTTTTCGGCAAGGTGCTGGGAGGCTGCACCGACGTGCTTTTGCAGGTGGTCATCCTGTTTATTTTTTCCTTCCTCTTTCCTTCCGTCGATCCGCGGGGCATTCCGCTGGCGCTTCTGTTTCTGCTGGTGACCTCGGTGGCGCTCGTGTCGCTGGGGCTGGCGCTCGGGTCGCTTCTGGAGAGTCTGGAAGGTTTTCAGGTCATCTCGGCGTTTTTGGTTTTTCCGCTCTTCTTCTTGTCGGGCGCGCTTTTTCCGGTGGACGAACGTCTGCCCGCCTGGCTGCAAAAACTGGTGATCGTCAATCCCCTGACTTACACCGTTGACGGCGTGCGCGGCGCGCTCCTGGGGCTTCACGATTATCCGATTTCCCTCGATCTGGGCGTCATCACGCTTTTCGCCCTGGTCATGATCGCAACCGGAAGCGTTTTGTTCAGCCGGATGAAATAAAATTACAAAAGGAAACGGACTCCCATGAAACAGCTCCCGCTCAAAATCATTGCCGTTGTCGCACTCCTTCTTTTTGCCGCCGAGGCGTGGGCCTGGCACGACAAGACGCACCTGATGATCGCCAAAGTCGCCGGGCGCGCGTCCTGGTACAACGCGGCCGGCCCCGATCTGGCCAAGATCAAGGCCGGCCACATCGAATCTTACAACCACTGGTACAACAACAACGCCCTCACCCCCGTGACGCCGCAGATGGTGTTCGCGCAGATAGATCGCTACAACGAACGCAACCGCCTCCTGGATGCGGAGGGTCATCTGTACGGCGCGATTATCGCGTCGCTCAGGACTTACGACAAGTACGTCCGGTCAGGCAAGTACGCCGAATACCATCTCGACTACTGCACGCACTATATCGGCGATTTATCCCAGCCGCTGCACAATATTCCCTACGACGACTACAACAAGACCTGGCACAGCGCCACCGACGGCGTCGTTGAAGACACGATCTGGAACGAAGAGGACAAGATTACCGCCCGCATGTACGACATTAGGCTGAGCGCGGAAAGTTTCGAGGCGGACCTGGCGCGGGAAATCGCCCGGATCGCCAACGTCACACGGCAGCTCGGATACCAGCTCAGCCGGGAAAACCGGAATCTCACGCGCGAGGAAGCCTTCATTCAGCTGGGGCACAGCGCCTCGCTCCTGAAAGCCGTGCTGGCCCACTACCAGACACGCAAATAAAAGCCGATCGAAGCGGCTTATGCCGTCAGGCGGCGCAGACGTCTCCGGTGGCGCCAATCCAGCCACAGGATATAGAGAATCATGAAAATGCTGTAGATCGCCGACGGCAGCGCCGCTTCCTTTTCAAACAGGGCAATTGCCAGACCGCCGGCGATGCCCTGATTTTTAAGCGTGCCCAGAAGCGTCAGGCTGACTGTGCGCCCCCTGTCGGCGCCGCATCGATATGCGCATTTTTCAACAATCCAGCCCAGAAGAAAGGTCGCGGCCGCCACGACGCCGGCCACCGGCAGAATCAGAAGCGGCCGGGAAAAAATCAGATCGCGGTTCATGCCGATCATGGTATACACCACGATAAAAAAACTCCAGTCGGTCAGAATTCCGCGGACCGGATTGATGCGGCCGTCGAGCCGAAAATGAAGGATAAGCCGGGACAGCACCAGCGGCAGGATAATCAGCAGCAGCATAACCCACAGGAGCTTGACCGGATCCGCATGTCCCGGACCGATAAAGACCCAGAAAACCACCGGCATCACCGCCAGCGCCGCCAGGTAGGCGGCCACCGTGCCGGACAGGGTGTAGGCCGTTTCTCCTTCCAGAATCGCGGTGAAAGGAATGACCGCCACGGCGGGAGGGACGGCGGCGATGAGGACAAAGCCGATCCATACGTTGCGGTCGGCAATCAAAAGCGCTGCCGCACCGATAATCACGCTCCCCAGAACGCCGTACGTCATCGCCACACCGGCCAGCGACGGAACGATCATCGCGCGGAAGCGGCGAAAGTAATCGCTGGGAACGCTCAGCGTCGCCAGGGTCATCGCCAAACCCAGCGCCGGCATCATCAGCTTTTCGGACCAGTGCGACGCCTGCGGCAGGACGATTCCCAAAGCGATGGCCAGAAATAAAATCACATTGCGGTTGGCAAGCCACTTCAGCATGAAAGCCTCTCCTTCGCCTCTAATCTTTAATGCAGAATGCGCCGCCGGACAACTGAAATGTGACCCGAGCGCAAAAGATATGTTTTTTTCACTCTTCACCGGCCGGCTGCATCGACTAATCGTCCCGCAGGAATTTGGTTTGTGTTCCCCGGTACCTGGCGAATTTTCTGAAATACCGGTCATTTTGTCTATTGACAATTTGCCCGCCTTGACTTATCCTACCGTCAACGCGGCAGGGGCCTGATTTGGCAACCGATGTCGATGGCCCGTGATCAAGTTTATTGCATCATGTCTGACTGTGGTGGTCAGACCATGAAGTAAACCAAAACTGATTAGGAGGAAAGTTTATGAAGAGAAGAATTCTGGGTTATGTGGCTGTGATGGCCACGGTGATTTGTCTGTGCGCTGCTCCTTCCTTTGCCGCAGACAATTTCAAAATCGGCGTCGGCTATCAGGGTTTGATCGCCGGCAATTACCTGAACGGCTTGTCCGGACGCGCCTGGTTCGGCCCGAACACCGCGATCGGCGCGGAAGCCAATGTTTTCTACGGCAGCATGAAGGGCGACGCGAGCATTTCAACGATTCCCGTGTCGGCCGAATTCGACGGCAAGCTGTGGATGATTGAACTCAAAGCCATGTATGCGTTCCTGGTGAGACAGAACAGCCGCTTCTATGCCGGCGCAAAATTTGCCTACGGCCAGTACGACGGCTCCGCCGGCGTATCCGGTATCGCCGCGAATCTCGACGGCAAAATGTACATCCCGGGCATCCTGGTCGGCGCGGAATGGAATTTCCCGTCCCTGCCCGAACTCGGCTTCAACTTTGAAGTCGGCTACAACTATGTGATCGACAAAAATTCCGGAACGTTTGCGTCTCTGCCCCAGGAACTGGATGTTGACCTCAAACTGCACGGCATCAATGTCGGAGCGGGCATCAAATACTACTTCTAGTCCGCAGCACAAAGAGCTATCCCAATCCCTGTGGCCGCAAGGCCACGGGGATTTTTTTTGGCAATAATTTTCCTGATAAATTCGTCTGCCTGTGTTAATCTTTTGCAGCACGCACAAGGGAGGGACATCCGGACATTCGATGAGCGTTTGGGACAGAGAATCACTCTTCAAAAAAATATTTATCGTTTCCGACTGGGCCAACCGCTTTCGCCGGGGGGTGACAGTTCTGTCCGGGTTTACCTTCGCCCTGTGCGTCCTGCTCCTGGTCTGTCTGCTCCTTTTCGATTTCGGCTTCCGCCGGACGGCGGTTGACGAGGATGTCATTTTCCGGACCTATCAGCTGTTGTTTCTGCTTTTGTTTCTGGCCCGGCTGCTCATCGAGCTCATGGCGTTTCGGCCGGCAAAATGGTTTGCTGTGGCGTTTCGGATACTGGTTTTGCTCGCCGCCACGCTCATTTTTGTTTTTCAGGCCGGTCTCTTTCCCCAGGCTTCGCCCGCCTGGGGAAATGCCCTCGGCGGGAAAAGCGCTCTGGTCTGGATTTCGCTTGCGCTCGCGCTCACGCAGACGCACCGCATCTCGCATTATCTCAACAGCATCAACGTTTCCGCTTCCTTTCTTTTCGCGGGCAGCTTTCTTACCATGATTCTGATCGGCAGCGGCCTGCTTCTGCTGCCCAACGCCACCGTTCAGCCTATCAGCTACTATGAGGCGTTCTTCACCGCCGCCAGCGCGGTTTGCGTGACCGGCATGATGATTCTCGATCCGTCAGCGGTGTTTTCCCCCCTGGGCAAAGGCATCCTGCTGGTTCTGGTTCAGATCGGCGGCCTGGGCATCATGACGTTCACCGGATTCTTCAGCTATCTTTTTCTGGGGTCGGCCTCCCTGAAAGACCGGTTTACCCTCAAGGATTTCTTTTCCGGCGAACAGCTGGAAGGTCTGTACAAACTGCTGCTGAAAATTCTCCTGTTGACCATTCTCGTGGAGGCGGCGGGAGCGGTCGTCATTTACCGGCTTCTGGAAGGCGACTGGGCCGATAAAACGCACAGCGCCGTTTTCCATTCCATCTCCGCCTTCTGCAACGCGGGCTTTTCACTTCCCCCCCACGGTGGACAGGCTGTGTATCTCCGGGCCAACGAACCGCTGCAACTTGTTATCTGCTTTCTGGTGATTCTCGGCGGCATCGGTTTTCCGCTCTTGCTTCATCTCTACACCTTCCTCAAGCATAAACTGAGGGCTTCGCTTCAGATGCTCTCCGGCAGAAAAATTCCCCGGGAAACGCTGCGGCCGGCTCTCGGCGATCACCTTGCATTGAACACGACAATTGTGTTATTAATCGGCGGAGCCGTCCTGTATTATGTTTTAGAGACCGGCGGAGCGCTCACGGAAACCTTTGTCCCCTCCCAGGGCGTCAAGGCCTTCGTGGCCAGCGTTAATGCGCGGACCTCCGGTTTCAACATGATGGATCTGACTCAGTGGTCCTACCCCACTCTCTTTCTGACGATGTTTCTGATGTGGGTGGGCGCTTCGCCCGGATCGACGGGGGGCGGCATCAAGACCACCACGCTGTCCATCGCCGTCCGGACGGTGATCAACTTCCTTCGGGGAAGAAACAGGCTGGAAATCGGCAATCGGGAAATCGGCGCGGCGACGATCATCCGGGTGTTCGCCATCATTTTCCTTTCGCTGATTTTTGTTTTCTGCGCTTTTATGCTGCTTTTGATTTTCGAACCGGGCAGAAATCCGGTTCACCTGCTGTTTGAATGTTTTGCCGCTTTTTCCACCACCGGTCTGTCCGTCGCCAACACGGCGACGCTGGGCACGCCCAGCCAGGTCGTGCTCCTGATTCTGATGTTCGTCGGTCGTATCGGCCCGGTCATTTTATTATCGGGGTTGCTTTTAACAAAAACCGGCCGTCTGTACCGCCTGCCGGTAGAGGAAATAAAGATTAATTGACATGAGATACATCGTTATCGGTTTGGGATTTTTCGGTTCATCGCTGGCGGCCAAGCTGACGTCGCTGGGGCATGAAGTGATCGGGATCGACCGGCGCGCAGAGCGGGCGGACGAACTCAAGGACAAGATCACCAACGTCCTGATCATGGACTGCACCAAGCAAAATACCCTGCAATCGCTGCCGCTGTCGGATGTGGACGCCGTCATCGTCGCGATCGGCGAAGACATCGGCTCGTCGATCCTGATCATCTCGATGCTGAAAAGACTGAAAGTGAACAGAATCATCGGACGGGCCATCAATCCCATGCACCAGCACATTCTCAGCGAACTGGGAATCGAGGAAATCACCCATCCCGAAGAAGACACCGCCACGGAACTGGCCACCATGCTGATGCTGAAAAACACGGTCAATACGATGATGCTCAACGAACGGATCATCGTTGCCGAGTTGAAGGTTCCAGAAGTCTATATCGGCCACACGCTGGAGGCGATCAATCCGGAAAACCGCTTCGGCATCCGGCCCGTGGCCGTGAAAATCGCTCCGGCGGAAAAAGGCCTGACCGCCCTGTTTAACCGGGACTTTCAGGTGGACCTGTCCTGCGACCCGCACCGTCCGCTCGCGGAAAAAGACCGGCTCATCGTCATCGGCAGGCTCGACGACATCAAGCGCTTCGTGGACTGACCGGGAGAATGACGCCATGACCTACTATGTTCTGATCGCCTTCTGCGTCATTATTCTGCTCGCCTACATCTTCGACGTAACGGCCAAGCACACGAAAATCCCCGGCGTCATCCTCCTGATTCTGACCGGCATGGCCATCAATTACCTGGCGGACTTCCTGAAGATCAGCATTCCGAACATGTCCGGTTTGCTGCCCGTCATGGGAACGCTGGGGCTGATCCTTATCGTCCTGGAGGGCAGCCTGGACCTGACCGTCAGCCGGGACAAAGGCCGCTTGATTATCGGCTCCGTATCCTCCGCCATCCTGCTGTTTGCCGTCTTTACCGGCATTTTCACCTACATTGCCGTGAACTTTCTCCACTACGATCTCCAGGCGGCCGTCATCAACATCATTCCGCTCGCCGTGATCAGCAGCGCCGTCGCCATTCCGTCGGCGGCCGGGCTCCAGCCGGCCGACCGGGAATTCGTCACGTATGAAAGCTCCCTGTCGGATATTGTCGGCATCCTCATCTTCGATTTCATCTTGCTCAGCAGCGGATCGCTCGCGTCCGGCGCCCTGCGGTTTGTGGCCGAGCTTGTGCTGACGCTCCTGGCCTCCATTTTGTTCAGCGCCGGCCTGGCCTTGCTGCTGCACAAGATATCCCATCACGTGAAATACGTCATCATCATGACCGCCATCATCCTGGTTTATGCGATGGCCAAGCTCATTCATCTGCCTTCGCTGCTCGTCGTTCTGATCTTCGGGTTGGTCATGAACAACAATGTTCTTCTGCAGAACAGGTTTTCACGGCAGATCATCAATTTCGAAGAATTCAACGCGGAGCTCTCCTCCTTTAAAAACATTGTGGCGGAGCTGACGTTCGTCATCCGCTGCTTCTTTTTTATTCTTTTCGGATTCTACACGAGCGTCGCGGACCTCCTGAATCTGAACAATCTGCTCTTTTCCGTGTCCATTACGGCCGCCATTTTCATTCTGCGGGCGCTTTACTTTAAAATTGTCCTGCGCGCGCCGCTCAATCCTCTGGTCTATTTCGCCCCCCGCGGGCTCATCACCATCTTGCTTTTCCTCAGCATCCCGTCTGCGATGCTGCTGCCCTTCATGAATGTCGGAGTGGTCACCCAGGTCATCTTCCTGACGATTCTGATGATGACCTTCGGCAATATGATCTTTCGCCGGGCCGCGCCCGGCCCACAAAATAAACAAGAACAGGAGTCCTTGTAACAGACGTATGCTGTCCATCCTGGGAATAGATATCGGTTCGGTTGCGCTGTCTGTTGTCGTCATCGATAACGGCGGCGCCGTCACCGCGTCCTTTTATCAGTTTCACCGCGGCGCCATCGCTGAAACCCTGCGCGCCATGCTCGCGGCCGTCGACATCCGCACGATCGGCGGCGTTGCCATGACGATGTCCGGGCCGGACATTCTGCACGATGTCCCGCGCTATGACACCCAAATCGCCATGATCGCCGCGGTAAAAAAATACCACGCCGGAGCGGGCAGCATTCTGTTCATCGGCGGCGAGAACTTCGGCCTCATTACCTTCAGCAAGGAAGGCGACTATGAACGGTTCCGGTCAAACTCGTCGTGCGCCGCCGGCACGGGCAGTTTTCTCGACCAGCAGGCCAAACGCCTCAATTTGAAAAGCATCGAAACCCTCACGACGGTCGCCTTCTGCAACCAGAGCAACACGCCGAAAATCGCCACGCGCTGTGCGGTCTTTGCCAAAACGGATCTGATCCACGCCCAGCAGGAAGGCTATTCCATCGGACAAATCAGCGACGGCCTGTGCGAGGGGCTCGCCAAAAACGTCATCGACACGCTGATGCCCGACGCGGGCGTCCGCGCGCCGCTGGTCCTCGCGGGCGGCGTTTCCATGAACGCCGCCGTGGTCAAGCATTTCCGCAATCTTCTCAAAACCGAGCCCGTCATCGGCGAATACAGCCATCTTTACGGCGCGATCGGCGCGGCGCTGCTTTTTCTGGAAGAATCAACGCCGGCTCCGCTGAACGCGACGTCGTGGGACGATCTGTTTGTCCGGGAAACGAAAGAAAAGACTTACGGCTATCCGCCCCTGTCGCTGTCGCTTTCGACCTATCCGGATTTTGCCGCCGGGGAAAACTGGCTGCACCAGCCGGCCGGCGGGCACGCCGCCGTCGAAGTGGACGTTTACCGGCCACTGGAAAGAAAGCAGTCCGTCTATCTGGGAATCGACATCGGCTCAACCAGCACCAAGGCGGTGGTCATCAACGAACAAAACGGCGTTCTGGCCGGTTTTTATACGCAGACTGCGGGCGCGCCGGTGCGGGCGCTGCAGGCGGTCTTCGAAGCGCTCGACGCCGTCGCCTGCAAACACGCCTGCGAACTCGTCTTCAACGGCGTGGGCACCACCGGCTCGGGCCGCAAGTTCATCGGCCGGATCATCGACGCCGATCTGATCATCGACGAAATCACCGCACATGCCCGCGCCGCTTACGAACTCAACAACGACGCAGACACGATCATCGAAATCGGCGGCCAGGACGCCAAGTTCACCACCCTGAAAAACGGCATGGTGACGTCCTCCATCATGAACAACGTCTGCGCCGCGGGCACCGGCAGCTTCATCGAGGAGCAGGCCGTCAAGCTGGGCGTTGCTCTCGCCGACTACACCGGGCGGGCGTTGAACACCCCCGCGCCCGTTTCGAGCGACCGCTGCACCGTCTTCATGGAGCGCGACATCAACAACTATCTCACGGAAGGGTATTCGGTCGATGAAGTGCTGGCCAGCGTCCTGCATTCCGTCTGCGAAAACTATCTGGCGAAGGTCGCCGTCGAAGCCGGCATCGGCGACAATATCTGCTTTCAGGGCGCCACGGCCCGCAACAAGGCGCTGGTGGCGGCGTTCGAACACCGGTTGAGAAAACCCATCTTCGTCTCCCGGTTCTGCCACCTGACCGGCGCGCTGGGCAGCGCGCTGATCCTTTCGGAAAACGCCTGCCGCAGCTCCGCGTTCCGGGGGCTGTCGCTCTACCGCGAAACGATCCCCGTAGAAAACGAAGTCTGCGAACTGTGCCACAACAACTGCAAGATCAACAAAGTCACGGTCCAGGGAGAAACCGTGGCCTTCGGTTTTCTGTGCGGCCGGGACTACGACACCAAACACTACGTCGGCACGGGCAAAAAGCGCTACGACCTCATCAAGGAACGCGGCAAGGCCTTTCCTGCGGCAAAAAAAACTGCCGGCTTCAAGAAGACGGTCCGGATCGGCATTCCCAACGCCCTGTATCTGGCCGAGGAGATGCCGCTGTGGAAACATTTTTTCGCCACGCTCGGCGTGGAGGTCGTCACTTCGGAAAGCCTGAAGAACGCCATCAAGACCGGAAAAAAACATTCAGGAGCGGAATTCTGCGCGCCTATGAACGCCTTTTTCGGCCATGTGCATTATCTCGCGGACAAGTGCGACCACCTCTTTCTGCCCTTCTACCTGGAAGCCGCCAAGTCCAAAGACGAGGATTACCGGTACTCCTGCTACTACACGCAGTTTGCGGCCTCGATTGCCGCGGGCATCAAGAGCCTGCGTCTGAAAAACAAGCCCGTGATGCCGGTCATCGATCATCATTCGTTCCAGTCGCGCATCGAACTGTTTGCCCTCCTGAAGGCGATTTTGAACACCGGCTACTGGGAAATCTACAACGCCTACGAGGCAGCGCTCTCTTATTACAACGAGGGCCGCAGCAACCTGATCAACATCTACCATCGGGAGAAGCCCGCGGAGGATGCGATCGGCGTGGCGCTTTTGGGGCGGCCGTATGCCATCATGCAGAACTCGATGAACAAGGGCATTCCCGACATTTTCAGCGCGCTCAGCGTCAAGACGTTTTACCAGGACATGCTGCCGGTGGACAAAGAGAACCTTGCGGAAATCGCTCCGCTGCTGAAGCGGATGCACTGGAACCACGCCGCGCGGATTCTGAAAGCCGCGCTCTTCATTGCCCGCACGCGCGGCCTTTATCCGGTTTACGTAACCTCTTTCAAGTGCAGCCCCGATTCCTTTACACTGGAATACTTCAAGCGGATCATGGACAAGTACGGCAAGCCCTATCTGATTCTGGAGCTGGACGAACACGATTCCAACGTCGGCTACGAAACCCGCATCGAAGCCGCCGTGCGCTCTTTCAGCAACCACCACTTCAGCCGCGAACCGCGCCAGATCTCATCGCGGCTGCTGCCGCTCAATTCCGAAAGCACTTCCCGGATCAAGGACAAGACTCTGCTCTTCCCCTCCTTCGATCCCATCAACTCCAAGCTCCTGGAAGCCGTATTCATCCGTGAAGGCGTGGATGCGCGCATGGTGCCGCTCACGGAAAAAACCGTTCAGCGCGGCCTGCGGACCAACAGCGGCCAGTGCCTGCCGGTAAACCTGATCGCGCAAAGCTACATGGACTACATCGAGGAAAATCTGCTCGATCCGGCTCAGACCGTCGGCTGGATCTTCGACAGCCACGTCGCCTGCAACATCCGCCTGTATCCCGAAATGATCAAGGGCATTCTGGAGGCGGCCGGGCACGGCATGGAAAAAGTGGACGTCTACATCGGCAACATGTCGCTGTCCGACGTCTCCCTGCAGGCGTCGATTGAAGCCTACTTCGCGCACATGTTCGGCGGCATGCTGCGGAAAATGGGCTGCCGGATCCGGCCCTATGAAAAGGAAAAGGGGCTGACCGACAAAGTCCTCGCCCAGTCCCTCACGATCCTTTACAACACCTTTTTAGGCGGCCGCAGCAAGGATGACGATGTCAACAAAGTCATCAGCCTGTTTAAAAAAATCGAAACGGTTCCCGGACGGCGCCCCAAGGTCGCCATCTTCGGCGATCTCTACGCCCGCGACAACGACGTCTTCAATCAGGACCTGATCCACGACATCGAGGCGTACGGCGGTGAAGTCATCACCACGCCGTTCAGCGAATTCGCCAAACTGATCGCCAGCCCTTACATGCGCCGGTGGTTCCGGGAAGGCGAATACATGGACGTTCTGGTCACCAAAACGCTGATCACGCTCATCAACCAGCTCGACAAAAGCTATTACAAGATCTTCAACGAAGTGCTCGGAGAACCGCCGCTGAATACCGACATCGACTACAAGAAAATTTACGACACGTTCCACGTGACCGTTCAGCACTATGGGGAATCCGCCGACAACCTGATCAAGATCTCCGCGCTGATGCAGCATTGCCCCGATCTTTCTCTCTTCGTGCAGACCAATCCGGCGTTTTGCTGCGCGGGTCTCGTCACCGAAGCCATGGCGGCGCGCATCGAGGAATACACCGGCGTTCCCGTGGTCACGCTCAATTACGACGGCACGGGCAAAAACATCAATTCGCGGGTGAGCCCGTACATCAAATTCCCGCGCCGGAAAGCGCCGGCCGGGACGGCCCGGTAGCCTTTCGCCTCCGGCCTTCCCGGGGGAACGACGTTGACATCCGTCCGCTTCTCCTGTATGGGACGACAGCGGATGCAATCTCATCTTCCGGAGAAAGGGACAGACCGTGACCGACCCGAGCGCGCCACCCCGAACCAAACCGGCCAACCTGATCTATGACGTCGATGAAAGCCCCGGCCCTGGCGCCCTGCTGATGCAGGGGGTTCAGCACATCTTCATCATCACCATCGCCTTCGTTTTTCCCGTCCTCATCGTCGACGCCATCGGCGGCGCCGACCACGACGCCCGGCACCTCATCTCCATGACCATGCTGATCTCCGGAATCGCCACGATTCTCCAGGGGCTCAATCGGGGGCCGGTCGGTTCCGGCTATCTCTGCCCGATGCTGAACGGTCCTGCCTTTTTGTCCGCGTCCATCCTGGCCGGAAAGGCCGGCGGTCTTCCGCTCATTTTCGGCATGACCATGATCGCGGGTGTGTTCGAGGCGTTCTTTTCCCGCGTGGCCGTCAAAATGCGGGCCTTTTTCCCCGCGGAGGTGACCGGCACCATTGTCACCATGGTCGGCATTGAAGTCATTCCCTTTGCCATGAAAAGATTCGTCGGCATCGACGCCGTCCACGCCTCCCCCGACCTCACGGAGTCGGTCATTGCGCTTGCGACGCTTTTGGCCATGATCGGCTTCACCGTCTGGGGCAAGGGCAGAATCCGCCTGTACGCCGTGCTTTTCGGCATGCTGATCGGATATGCGCTGTCTTTCTTCCTGGGAGTCCTCGGCGCCGACGAATTGCGGCACTTCGGCGATTCCCCCTGGCTGTCCTGGCCGGCGCCCGGCTCCTACGGCCTGTCGTTCAGTACGGCGCTGATCGTTCCGTTTGTCGTCGCCGCGCTCTCGTCCGCGCTGAAAACGATGGGCGATCTCACGACCTGCCAGAAAATCAACGATGCCGGCTGGAAGCGTCCGGACATGAAATCCATCAGCCGGGGCATCCTGGCAAGCTCCTGCGGCAACATTCTCTCAGGTCTCGGCGGCGCGCTGGGCCAGTCCCCGTCGTCGAGCAACATCGGTCTGTCCATCGCCACCGGCGCCACGAGCCGGACCATCGCCTACGCCACCGGCGGCATTCTCATCGCGCTGGCCTTCCTGCCCAAAGCCGCGGCGATTTTCGTCATCATGCCGACGCCGGTCATGGGCGCAAGCCTGGTTTTCGCCGTGAGCTTCATGGTCATCGCCGGCATCCAGATCATGGTGTCGCGCATGATCGACGCGCGCAAGACCTTTGTGATCGGAACCTCCATCGTGTTCGGTCTCAGCGTGGATTTCATTCCGGGCCTGTACGCCGGCCTGCCCGCCGCCGTCAAACCCTTCTTCCAGTCTTCCCTTTCACTGGCGACGCTCTCGGCCATCGTCCTGAACCTGTTTATGAGAATCGGCATCGCCAGGACGGCGACCCTGGAGCTTGCGCCGGGCGTCGATTCCTCCGACAAGGTGTTTGCCTTCATGCAAAAACAGGGCGGGCTCTGGGGCGCCATGCCCGACGTGATTGCGCGGGCCTCAAACGCGATCAATGAAACGCTGGAAGCGGCCGAATACTCGTCGGCCGCCGAAGGACCGCTTCATGTCGCCGTTACGTTCGACGAGTTCAATCTGGATGTTGAAATAACGTACCGGGGCGCGCCGATGATCATCCCGGACCGGGAGCCTTCGGAAGACGAGGTCATGGCGTCCTCCGCGGGCATGGCCAAACTGTCCTTGTTTTTCATTCATCAAAACGCCGACAAGGTGGAATCGCACGTCAAAAACGGGCTTTGCCGTCTCCGGCTTCACTACACCCATTAAAAGGGTTCAGAAAGGATGCGAATGTCGCCGCTGCGTCAAAAAGAAACGTCGGGAAAATCCCCGTGGATCGGATGGATATTTTTTCTTTCGGTGCTGTTGTTCGCCGCGCCCGCCCCGGCGGCGGACTGGTACGTGCGCGGCGCGCTGGGGTATGAAGCGTCGCCGGCGGCGGATTTCACCGACGCGGATTGCGCCTCTTCCCGGCCGCCGGCGCTCTTCGGCTGCGCTGCCGGCTGCGACGGGCAGCCGATCGGCGCGTACGGCGATTTCGGCCGGTTTCCCCTGGCGGAAGGGGCCTTCGGCCGCCAGATCTTCCCTTGGCTGCGGGCCGATTTGTCGCTGGCCTACCGCTTCCGGATGGATTACGAAGGCAACGCCAATTTTCTTTCCGTAGGTTCTGTCCAGCCTGTTTCGGTCCGCGGCGATTCGTTAAGCGGCATGGTCAATGTCTTCATCGACATCAGCGGTTTTCTGGCCGAAAAAAAATTATGGCGTTTTCAGCCTTACATCGGCGGCGGCATCGGTTTGGCCCACAACCGCATCGACCGGATGACTTTCCTGTTTCCCCAGAATGCGGGCCGCCACAAACTCAGCGTCACGCCTTCCGGCGACCGGACGAATCTGGCCTTTATGGCGGCCCTCGGCACGGGTGTGATCCTGACCGAACGGCTGCGCCTGGATATCAGCTACCGTTACTTTGATCTCGGACGCGTGGAAACCGATCCGGGACAAATGGTCATGAACACCGCGCCGGCCGGCATTGCCGTCAACAGCATCGAGACGCGCCTGAAAACGCACGGCCTCGCGGTCGGGCTGCGTTATCATTTCTAGCCGCCAGGAAAGCCCGAATCACCGGAGAAAAATGAAAATCGCCCACGATTTTCCGTTCCGCAAGCGTCTCTTTCCTTCCCACCGCCCTTCGCCGCCGCTATTCTTTCGAAATAAATGCGTACGCCCTCCTGGCTCATTTGATGGAATTTTCAAATACTACAGAAGCGTGCTTTGTGAGTTCATCGGTGAGGTTGCCGCTGGAAAAGTTCCGGTGACCGACTCCTGTCGGAATTCCCGGCAAGCGGCAACTCTTTTGCAGGAAAATTGCCCGGCATCGGGGCGAGCGACTCTTCTTATCTCATAATCTTATTGACAGACAACCGAACCGGGAGTTATTTGATTTCGGCATCTGATTTTATTCATCAAAGGACTGGGCTTTTACGAAACATGACGCAAACAAGCACGCCGCTGAACCTGCTGATTCTGACCCTGTGTTTTCTGGCGGTCTCCTGCGCCGGCCCTGGAATTTATGAACCCCCGTCCGGCCGGGGGCCGCTCGTCGTTATGATTTCCGGCAAAACCGGCACGGCGCTTTATAGGAAATTTGCCGGACGCCTTGCCGAGGCCGGCTACCGCGTCGCGCTTTACGACGGAAATGATTTTCCGCTCTCCCGGCCTCAGGCCTGCCGCTCGATGCTCCGAAAAATCGTCGCCGACCATCGTCCGCTCGGAGCCGGCAAGTCGGCGGTGATCGGCTATTCCCTGGGAGGGGCCGTAGCGCTCAGCTGCGCCGCCTCTGAGGCGGATTTGATTGCCGGCATAATAGCGTACTATCCCGCCACCGCGCTGCTGCCCGACCCTTCATCCTGCGTCGACGCCTGGAACGTCCCGATCGTCGTCTTGCAGGGTGAAGAAGACCGGTACTTCAACTGCTGTCGGGTGGAAACGATCCGCGCCATGCAGAAGGAGGCGCGGAAAAAAGGGCGGGCAGTGGAATTGCACGTCTATCCCGGAGCGGGCCACGGATTTAACCTGGGGCCGGCAGCAGACGAGGCCCTGGAAAGCGATGCCTGGCAAAAGACGATGGACGCGTTAAAGAAATTCCTGCGCTGACAAACGGCCGCGCGGATTTGTGCGGCATACACAGAAAGTCCTTCAAAATCACATCCGGAAGTGAAAGCGCAGAACGTCGAATCATTGCGCCTTAATGTCCTGCAGCCGCTCGAATTCCATCACGGTGGACATGGCGCGATTGTCAGCCTGAAGGCCTGCTTCGCAGGCCGCCGCCACCGGGTTCAAGCCGCCGATCATAATCATTCCGATCTTGTTCACGTCAACATGCGTCTGGCAAACGGGATTGCCGATGTTCCCGACGGACAAGACGGCATTGATGCCGGCGCGGGTGAAGTCATCGATCACGCTTTCCACCAGACTGCGGCTCAAGGCGGGGATTTCACGAAAATTGGCCAGGATTTTGCCGTCGCCCTGCGCCACCACTTGCCCGATGGAGGTCATCTTACCGCGAATAAATATTTCCGACGGGTCCAGCGAGGAACTGTCGTAATGAATCAATTCCACAAATCGCAATCCCCCACCCTTTCTCATCTGGAGGATGCCGCCAAATTTGGAATCAATGGAAATGCCGTGCTTGAGAAGCACGCCGTTAACGACGATGCTGCAAACCGTCGCCAGGCCTGTTTTCCCCCTGGGAACGACAATGTCACCCAGCGATTCCCCCGCCTGCGCTACGGCAACCCGTGAACTGACAGAGAGTTTTTTGGCGAAAACAGGCTTCATAATTTTCAGCGACCGGGCAAACTGCTCTTTTGGAAAGAAGGAAACGTTGACCGGAACCAGGCCGCGCTTCTTTTTTACGTCGAATGTCGTTCGAAAGGCCAGAACTTCGATGCGTGAAATGGAAAGGTCGACTTTGTCATGAACGCGCGCGTTGTATACGCCCGCCGGCGCGGAATATTGTGAGTCGAACATCAATGAGACCTCATTGAACCCGGTCATGAAGCCTTCCTTTTTGAAGCATGATTTTTCACGATTCACGCGCTTGCCCCTTTAGCCGGGGCAAGCGCGCTTCGCTGATAATTTTCATGGTGTATCGCTGAATATTCTTTGGCCGGTGACGGTTATTTGAGAATTTTGTCAGCTTCTTTTTTATCGACATCCATAATGTATTGAATGCCGCTGACATCAGCCGCTTCGCGGGTCAGCGCCGCCAGGTCGTCCCGCGTCATATATTTTAAAGCAAATTTTCTGCTTCCCGCCATCAACTGGCGCAGTCCCTGCGCCAGTCTTTCATAGTAGGTGTAAAGTCCGATGGCGCTGGTGGGCAACTGTTCAAATTCTTTATGGCCCAGTTCACTGCGCAGCGTGCCGGCCGTGACGAAAATTTCATCCCTGGTGCTGCCGAAACGTTCAACATAAACCGGCACCTGCTGGGCATCGATGGTCTGGCCGATCGTTTTACCGACCATGGCCGCCGCAATGGGCGCCCGCGCCATACCGATCAGTTTGACAAAAGGAGCGCCCATGGCCAGGCCTTTGAAGATCTGATCCTCGAAGGTAAAGCCGCCGTTTACGGCAATGGCCGGCAGATATTTTTTCCTGGCCGCCAGCTTTTTGGCGTACTGATACACCAGGGTATGCAGTTCCACCGGCGGAACGCCCCACTCGTTCATCATCCGCCACGGACTCATACCCGTGCCGCCGCCGGCGCCGTCCACGGTGAGCAGATCCAGTTTGTATTTCGATGCAAAATAAATCGCCCGCGCCAGATCGACGGGACGGTAAGCGCCGGTCTTGAGGAAAATGTATTTCGCCCCGGCCTTGCGCAGACTTTTGACCGTCGCCGCAAACGACTCCTCGGTGACCATGCCGACGCGTGAATGACGCTCGAACTCCTTGAAGGCGCCCCGGGCAAAGGCTTCGATGACATTGGAATCATAGGGATCCGGCAAAACGATATAGCCGCGGTCGTGGAGCATCTGGGCCTTTTTTAAATCCTTGATTTTAACTTCGCCGCCGATGTCTTTTGCGCCCTGTCCCCATTTGAGCTCCACGCATTCCACGCCCAGTTCCTCAATGGCGTATTCATGCACTTTCAGCCGGGTGTCCTCAAGATTGGCCTGCACGATGATGGCGCCGTAGCCGAAGCGCTGGTAATCCCGGTAAAGCTTGACGCGGCGCTTCAAATCGACCGTATCCACGATGTGGCCGTTTTTGAATTTGGATTCCGGGTCCATCCCGACCACGTTTTCCCCGATGGTCAGCCCCGTTCCCGCCAGAGCGGACCCGATGGCCAGCCCTTCCCAGTTGTTCTTGGCAATATTGGTGGAGCCGATGCCGGAAATCAGCCAGGGAAGTTTGAACTTGATTCCCCTGTCGTGGCCGAAAACCACTTCCAGGTTGACGGCGGGAAAAATGGCCTTGTCGCTGTCGGCTTCAATGCCATAAGCGCCGGCGGCGGTGCCCATAATATTGAAATGGGAATAATCCACCGGATATTTCTTTTCGCCGGCGCAGGTAATCACGCCGAAAGGCTGGGGGTAGATGACTTCATGGCCGCGGTATGCGGATTTGCCTATTTCACACATGCCGACGCAGCCGTCAATGCACGTGACACACATGCCCGACGTCGGTGATATAGACTCTTCTGTCCTGTTTTTGGTAAGGGTGGCGCTGGAGGTATTTACTCTTGAAAAAGACATATATCCTGCTCCTTTCTGGGTTTAAGCTTATTTCATTTCACAGGCCACGCAGGGTGACATGTAACACATCATATCGTGGAACTGATCCTTCTCGATGCACGGCGGCGCGAGATTTGCACATCCTCCGCAGATCGCCTTTTCCGGCTCATTAAACGTGCAGCGGGCCTGACAGGCCGGGCAGACTTCCATGCAGCCGCCGCAAAGCCGGCAGACATCGGATTTCATGTCGAAGGGCGTGCCCAGGCTTCGGTTTTTCCCCCGTCCGCGAAAGCCGATGGCCCCGGCCATCATCTGCTCCTTGCACATCCGCACGCACAGTCCGCAGAGGATGCAGTCTTCATGCTCCTGCCGGAAGCGCTGCTGACGCACGTTGTGCCGCGACGCGATATCCTGAATGACCTTGGATTGCGGACAGGAGGCCAGGAGAAGCTCAATGATGATCCTTCGCGCTTTCAGGACGCGTTCAGAGGCGGTGCGGACCTTCATGCCTTCTTCAGCGGGATAGGTGCAAGACGAGACGAGTTTCGCGCCCGGGCCTTCGCCGATTTCGACCACGCACAGCCTGCACGCGCCGTAAGGCGAGAGCCCTTCCTTGTGGCACAACGTCGGAATGGGGAAACCGTAAAATTTTGCCGCCTCCAGAATCGTCGTTCCCTTTTCAACGGATATGGACAGTCCGTTCAGTGTCAGATTAACCATTTTTTCCACCTCCGATTGCGGCCGCCGCAGGCTTTTCCGCGGATTTTGTTCTGGTGAATTCAAGATCGCATCTCAGGCACCGCCGACATTCCGACCGGGCCTGCTCTTCCGTCAGGACCAGTGTCACTTCCCGGAAGTTTTTCAGCCTTTCGACCGGCGGCAGCACGGCGGGCTCGGCACGGGTTGCCGTTTGCGCCTCCGTGTCGTCGATTCCGGCAGGTTCGATAAAGACACCGGGAAGTTTTGGAACGGCCGGCACGACCAACGGCTGGTTTTGCAGGTAACGATCCATGCATTGCGCGGCTTTTTTGCCGGACGCGATGGCGTCAATGACGGTATTGGGTCCGGTCACCAGATCGCCGCCGGCAAATACCCCTTTGAGGCTGGTTTCGAAGGTTTTGGGGTTGACCTTGATTCGGCCGCCTTTATCCATGGCCAGCCCCATCGCGGACAGAAACTCGCTTTGGGGCTTTTCGCCGATGGCGACGATGAGCGTGTCGAGTTCCACCTTGAACTCGCTTCCGGAAATCGGAACGGGTTTGCGCCTTCCTGTGGCATCCACCTCGCCCAGACGGTTCTTGATGCACTCGATGCCGACGACATGGCCTTCCTTCGAATAAATTTTGACCGGCGTGACCAGCGTTTCCAGTTCAACGCCTTCCTTGAGCGCCGCGTCGATTTCCTCCTGGCGCACATGGATCTTCACCGGCGAAATCAGGGTTTCTATTCTGACGCCTTCCTCCAGGGCGGCGTCGATTTCTTCTTCGTAAGCCGGCATCTCTTCGCGGGTACGCCGGTAGAAAAGAGACACACTGGTAACATCTTTCTGGCGCAGGGCGACGCGTGCAGCATCCACCGCCGAATTGCCGCCGCCGATGATGCCCACATGTCCACGGGCCAGTTGATCGCCCCGGAGGTTGAATGCTTTCAGAAATTGAATGGAAGGATAGATTCCTTCGATATCTTCATTTTCCAGGTCCAAGCGCCAGCTTTCATGCGCGCCGATGGAGAGAAAGACCGCGCTGAATTTATTGGAAAGCAGGTCCTGCAGGCTCATGTCTTTCCCCAGCTTCCGGCCATACTTTATCTTGATGTTGCCGTTGAGAAGCGTTTGAATTTCCTTTTCCACAATATCCCGGGGCAGCCGGTAGGCGGGCAAAGAACAAGACAGCATGCCGCCCGGCACCTGTTCCGCTTCAAAGACGGTCACCTTGTAGCCCAGAACAGAAAGATTGTGGGCGGCGGTGAGCCCCGCGGGGCCGGCGCCGATAACGGCCACTTCCTTTCCTTTATTCTTGGCCGGTTTCGGCCGGTAAGCAGACGGATCCACCCGGTCGGTGACAAACCGCTTGATGGCGCGGATGCCGATGGACTCTCCCCCGCTTACGCCCAGGTTGCAGCGGCTCTCGCATTTGCGGTCGCAGACCCGCGAGCTTACCGCGGGAAACGGATTGGCCGAACGGATCACACGATAGGCTTCTTCATAATCGCCTTTTTCCACCAGCGCGACATACCGCCACGGTTCAGTGTCCACGGGGCAGGCCGCCTGGCAAGGAGCCCCCGTCAGTTCCTTGCAGGCAAACGCGTCGCAGCGTTTGTCGATAATGTGGCGTTCATATTCGTCACGGAAATACTTAAGCGTGCTCAAGACGGGATTGGCGGCCGTTTGGCCGAGCCCGCACATGGTTGTGTCTTTCACGGTTTGCGCAAGCTCCTCAAGCAGTTTCAGATGTCCGGGCGTGCCTCTTCCTTCAGTAATATCTTCCAGGATTTCATGCATCCTTTGCGTGCCCTTGCGGCAGGTAAAACATTTTCCGCAGGACTCGTCTTTCAGGAAGCTCATGAAATATTTTGCGACATCCACCATGCAGGTGTTTTGGTCCATGACAATCATACCGCCCGATCCCATGATGGACCCGGCTTTGGCCAGGCTGTCATAATCGATCGGCAGGTCAAACATGGAGGCCGGAATGCACCCGCCGGACGGCCCACCGGTCTGAATCGCCTTGATCTTTGCCTCGCCCGATGGGCCGCCGCCGATATCATAGACGACTTTGCGAATCGGCGTTCCGAGCGGCACTTCCACCAGACCGGTGTTCTTGATCTTGCCGACCAGGGAAAATATCTTTGTGCCGGCATTGTTGGCCACGCCGATCTTCAAATATTCGGCGGCGCCATGATTGATGATATACGGGACGTTGGACAGGGTTTCGACGTTGTTGATGCAGGTCGGATAACCGAAAAGACCTTTTTGAATCGGAAAGGGCGGACGCTGCCGCGGCTCTCCCATCTTTCCCTCGATGGATTTGATCAGCGCCGTTTCCTCTCCGCAGACAAACGCGCCGGCGCCGTGGAAAATTTCGATGTCGAAATTGACGCCCTGCCCTAAAATATTTTCCCCCAGAAGCCCCAGTTGCCGGACACTTCGCAGTGCGATGGTTGCATGCTTGATGGCCAGAGGATACTCTGTGCGCACGTAAATGATGCCGTGCGTGGCGCCGATGGCCAAAGCGGCGATGATCATTCCTTCAATGACGGCGTGGGGGTTTCCTTCCAGCATACTCCGGTCCATATAGGCGCCGGGATCTCCTTCGTCCGCGTTGCAGATAATGTATTTCGGGCCGCGGGTCTTCATGTTGCGGGCCAGTTCCCATTTTTTCCCGGTTAAAAAACCGGCGCCGCCGCGCCCCCGCAGTTTGGCGTTCAGGATTTCGTCAACAAGCCAGGCCCGGTCCTTTTTCTGCAGCGCTTTTTCCAGCGCGGCGTAACCGCCTATTTTCAGGTAGTCGCTGATCCGGATGGGATCGAGATGCTGGTTCTGGCCGAGCACAATGCGGGTCTGCCCCTGGAAAAAGGGAATTTCTTTTTCAGAGTAGCGTTTGACCGTGGAGCCGGGTTCCCGGTACAGGAGATCTTCGATCACCTCTCCTTTCACGGCCGCGTCGATAATCCGGGAAACGTCCTCCATCTTCAGCTTCGGGTACAGATTGTATCCCGGTTCGACGATGATAAACGGGTCCATTTCGCAAAACCCCAGGCACCCTGTAATCCGCAGGTCCAGTTTGTCGTGCAGATCCTGTTCCAGGATTCGGCGCTTGATGATCCGGATCAGATCATTCGAGCCGCTGGCCTGGCCGCCGGTGCCCCCGCAGATGACAATGCAGGGTTTGGTCTGATCCGAAGTTGCCGGAAATGATTCGCGATACGTCTTGAATTGAGCGACAGATTGAAACGTCTTCATCTCTTTTCCCTTCATCGTTATTTTTGCATATTCATTGAATTCAGATTTAACAGGTGGCCCTCGCAGCCCTGACGCGTGCACACCTCCCAGGAGCAACTCTCGCGGACCTGCAGGGCGGCCATCGGGGAGCCGCATTCCGCGCAGTTGGAGAAACTCGGCAGCTCACCCCCGCAATGCGGACAGAATAATCTGGACAAACTGTTGGCTGGAATCGGATGTTCCATGGCGTTGGACCGGCTGCCGTAAAGCGAAGACATGCGCAGCCAGCCTTTCGTGCCGTTGTAAGAGACACGGAGGTTTATCGAGGGATAACCGTCCAGCGGATAATCCGGATCCAGAAAACTTTTATTACAGGCGGAGCAGGAAACCTGGAGGGGGAATATCCGATTGTCGGTTTCCGCATCGATTTTTTCCACGCCGGCCATCGCCTTGGCGATAATGTTTTTCACCTTGCTTTTGCTCACGTGGGGGAAATAATGTCCGTCCACCACCACTGTCGGCCCCAAAGCGCAGGCCCCCAGACAATTGACGGTCTCCAGGGTGATCTCGTTGTCCGCTGTTGTTTCGCCGGGCGCAATGTCGAGTTCGCGCTGAAATTCGTCGACGATCCCCTGAGCGCCCCGGACATGGCATGCCGTGCCCAGGCAGACGGATACGCAATGCTTGCCCCGCGGTTTCAGGCTGAATGCTTTATAAAAGGTCGCGACACCGTAGATATCGACGAGCGAACGACCGGTCTCTTTTGACACCAGGCGCAGCGCCTCTTCAGGAAGATAGGTATACTCCGCCTGGATTTCCTCCAGGATGGCAATCAGCGCCCCCTTGTTTTTGTCATGCTTCCTGATGGTCTCAAGGATATCTTTTGTATCAATGCTTCTTTTTTCCAAACCCAGCGGACTTCCGGATTCCTTTACACAACCTTCACACCGGTATTCCTCGCAATGCCAGATGCCGGATTCGTCCTTCGGATAAAGACAGGTCTTTGCATCATCACACGTGGCGCATAGCCCCTTGCCGGTATCGCGCGGGACCTGCGCGTCGGATCTTGTTTTCACCGCAACCGGCGCAATCCGGTCTGAACCACTGGTGAATTCTTCGCAAAAAAAGACAGGCTGCCTGACAGGCTGAACAAAACTGCACAGGGATAAATTTTCACACGAAGAGCAGATGCCTTGTTGTTGCCGGGCATCGGCGTTGCCGGTCTTTTTCATCTCGAAGCTTGCACGGGCGCTACTTTTCATTTTTTCTCCCCTTTCGATAGATGATCGTTTTGAAAGGAGAGCAACTTATCTGCCAATTATTCTTAAAGACGGGGAATGCTGTTTGCGAATGATATTACTTAAATAATGTTAATGAGCTAGGATGATATCACCTTCGTCATGGGCAAAAATCATGCAATGACGGCAACCCGAAAATCGGCTCGGCTACCGGGGAATTTTGAACCGCCGGAGAGTTTTACCTCGCTTACGACGGTTTTGCTCTTTCCGGTGTTTCCAGGAGCGTTTTTCTGTCGATGCCGAGGATTTTTGCCGTCAGGGTTTATTGATGATAACAGCATGGAATGCGAAATTGAGGTCCGACCCGAGATGGCAGCTTCGCTGGGCATTCTTCATGGCGGCATCAGGGCGGCAATGTTATGTGCTGTTCTTGGTATGTTGGCTAATCATCATTGTTGCGCGCTATTTGCTTTTTACCGGTGTCGTTTTTGCCCGACTATTTTGCAGAATTGATCATATCGTGCGCCGTCAGAAATGATTCCACTTCTCTAAAAACGTCGAGAGCTATCCGGCCCCGGACAATTCCGTGCCTGTTGAAATCAATCCAGGCAAAATGCTTTTTGTCCGTGCCCAGGCGCTGAAATATTCCGGGCCCGCTTTCGGGCGCGACTTTGGGGTCCTGATTTGCCTGGATGACCAGCGCAGGAATTGCGATGTCGGGCAGCGACCGGCGGACCCTTCTCATGAGCGCTTTTACCTGAGCAAAAGAGCTGACCGGGCAAAGCAGATAGTTGATGTGAGGATTATCGGCATCGTTTTTCAAAAACTTCCTTGCAAACTTGCTCATCCCCAAATCATTGCATAGAAGATTAAATCCATGGAGGAGTTCGGCAAACCGCGATGCGAAGCTTTTGAATTGCAGCGGCGCGCTGACGGCAATCACGGCCTCAAAATCGCGCGGTTTCAGGATAACGGATTGCAGGGCAAGGCCCGCTCCGGTGGAGAAGCCGGCCACAATAATTTTCTTGCAGCACGTTTTCAAAATCGCGTGGCCGCGATCAACTGAATTAAGCCAGTCGTGATAGTTGCGAACCGAGAGGTCTTTTGAGGATGTTCCGTGACCGGAAAGTCTGGGGGCATAAACGGTCAGGCCCTTTGCGAACAGGAAATTCGCCCACTCGCGTACTTCCTCGGGCGCCGCCATCAGCCCGTGAATCAGCAGCACGCCCGTGTCGGAATCAGGCGCGCGCAGAAAAAACGGCATGCCGATTTCCGGCGGTTTGCTCTCGCCTGCCGCATAGTTCTTTTCATATTCTTGAGTAAACAGCGCCGACTCGGCTTCCAGAAGCGCGTCTGTTGTCTTGCCTGGTTTTGTGAGGTCAGGAACCGTTGTCATGACTTAAGCGCCGTAAACTCCGTAGATCATCGCGTAATGCAAGACGCCGCCGATCAGCACCATGACGTGAAAAACTTCATGGAAGCTGAAAACACCCGGAAGTATTTTGGGTTTTTTGATGGCATAAATAATGGCCCCCAGTGTGAAAGCAAGGCCGCCCGAAACCAGGAGGACTGCCTGGGATGCAGACATATTGGCCAGCATCTGCTTGAGGGTGAAAAGCGCCGACCAGCCCATTAAGAGGTAGATAACCGCGTACAGTTTCCTGGGCGCCCTGGGGAAAAAAATCTGGGAAATCACACCAAAGCCTACAAGACTCCACTGGAAGGCAATCATCGACCATTTCCACGCGCCATCCAGGCAGAAATAACACATCGGCGTAAAGGTTCCGGCAATCATGAAAAAGATGGCCAGCCGGTCCATTTTTCGCCAGAAGGACAACTCGTTATCTTCCTTCTTGAACGCGTGGTACAGGGTGCTTGCCGCAAAAAGGAAAACAACGGAAATTCCATAAATAAGCGCAGTGACGAGGCCGGAGGCCGAATCACTGGCAATGACTGCCAGAAAGATTGTCCCGATCACGGCCGCAACCATTCCGGCAAGGTGTGAATAACAATTAAACAACTCCTGGGTCTTGACTTTCATAACATCTCCTTTGGAGTAAACACCTGTCGGCAGTTTCCAAGTTAAAGTGTGTTCATAAAACCATTTTAAAAGCGAGCATTTAAATACAGAGTTTAATCTCAGAGCAAGATACCCTGATTATAAGAACCGGTTTCATGAGAAGCCGATCGTCAATCTACGGAGGCGCATCTAACCAAATACGGGAAGTTACAGGAAAAGAGAAAAGCGATGTTGATCCGGCCGTGTTCTGGAATCGCGACAATATTGACGGACTGGACGAGGATGTTCAGTTAAGAATGTTGAGCTGGGATGCCGATCTGAGAATTGAACCCCGTTCCTTGCCCGAACCGATTTTGATGAAACCGATCCGTTCATCCGGGAAAACATCACAACGGATGGACGTATTCTCTAAAGCACTATCTTTGTCGAATTCCTTTCTTTCAACGACAAAGGCATCCGGGCGTCTGTCTGTGATGCCTTTAGTGAATATGGTCGGTCATAACGCGTTGTGAAATAATTGTGAACCGCTGGTAAGATCTACCTCGATGCAGACGGATTCGCTCTTTCCAGTTTTTCCCGAAGCGTTTTTCTGTCGATGCCGAGAATTTTTGCCGCCATGGTTTTATTGTTGTTTACGCTCTGCAACACGCTTCGAATATATTCGGATTCCACCGCGGCAAGGGTGCGGTTGGAAGTCGCGGGCTGGTAAGCGGAAAACCGCATCAGAGAGGGCAGGTCCGGGACATCGATAACGTCCCCATCCGTCATGACAACGAGACGCTGGATGATATTTTCCAATTCTCTTACATTCCCCGGCCAGTGATAGCTGCGCAGCACCTGCAAGGCGCTGTCTGAAAACAAAGGAGCAGGATGCCCGAGTTCCTCGGCAAATTTATCGGCAAAATGGCGCGTTAAAAGAAAAATGTCATCCTGCCGCTCCCTTAATGGGGGCAATTCCACGGTAATGACATTGATCCGGTAGTAAAGGTCTTCCCGGAACTGGCCTTTTTTTATGAGTGCGGGAATATTTTTGTTGGTGGAGGCAAGGATGCGCACATCCACTTTTCGGGTGTGCGTCGCGCCGACCATGCAGACTTCCTTGTCCTGCAGGACGCGCAGAAGCTTGACCTGCATGGATACACTTGTTTCACTAATCTCGTCGAGAAAAATGGTGCCGCCATCCGCCGTTTGAAAAAAACCGGCGCGCGTTTCGTTGGCGCCCGTGAAAGCGCCTTTGATGTGGCCAAAAAGTTCGCTTTCCAGGAGCTCCTCGGGGATGGCGCCGCAATTGACGGGAACAAAGGGCGCTGAAGCTCTCGCGCTTTTGTAATGAATCGCGCGTGCAACAAGTTCTTTGCCCGTTCCGCTTTCTCCGGAAATCAAAACGGTTGCCGACGTCAATGCCGCTTTATTGATAAAATTGCTGATCCTGGACATTGCCCTGGACTCGCCGATCAGACCGTGGGGGATATGGATTCGCGGCCTGTTCGAGGCGTGGGCCGTTCTGCGAATGTGGAGATTCCGGAGGATCCTTGTGACCGCGGATAAAAGTTCTTCGCCGGTGAAGGGTTTGGCCAAGTACTCTTCCGCGCCCGTTTTAACGGCCTCCACCGCTCCTTTAACGCTGGGATAAGCCGTGATGATCATAACCGCCATGTCGTTGTGATTTTCGCGGACATGGCGGGCGAGATCAACGCCGCTTAAGCCCGGCATTTTGAAATCGGTAATTACAAGATCCACCGGAGAGCTGTCGATAACCCGGAGGGCTTCGTCAACATTTGACGCCATCGATATCCGATATCCGGCAGGCGTCAAATTTCTCTCCAGCAATTCCAATGTTGCCGGGGCGTCATCTACGATAAGAATGCGATCTTTTTTATCGGCGAACTGTTTTTTCTTTTCTTTTTTTGACACGTCCGGTTCTTTCACGCCGGCAATTGAATTTTGCATTTCGTTCCCATTCCGACTTTGCTTTCAATTTTTATGGAACCCTTGTGGGCGGTGATAATGTCATGAACGACCGGCAGGCCCAGCCCTGTTCCGACATCCGCTTCCTTGGTTGTAAAAAAGGGAATAAAAACCTTTTGCAGAATCTCTTCGTTCATGCCGACGCCGCTATCCTCTATATGCAGAAACACTTTCTCCCCTGCCCTGCGCGTCCGGATGGATATCGTTCCGCCGTCAGGCATTGCCTGTATGGCATTGACCATCAGGCTGACAAAAACCTGATTCATTTGTGCGGGCGCCGCCTCAATCTCCGGCACATCAGGCCCCAATCGACACTGTAATTTTATTCCCTCGCTGACACAGCGGGATTCCAGAAACGTCAGCCCTTGTCTTATAAGATGATTAAGATTGACTTTCGTTTTTTGCTGGGAAGTCTGACGGGAAAAGATCAAGAGTTGCTTCACAACTTCTCGCGCGTGGAGGGATGTCGCCAAAATTTTTTCATTGTCAGCCATGGCCTGAGCGGGAAGACCGGGGCATTTCTTGACCAGCTCGGCAAACCCCAGAATATGTCCGAGCGGTTCATTAAGTTCGTGGGCTACACTTGCGCAAAGTTGACCGATCGTCGCCAGTCTGTCCGCATGACGGAGTTGATCCTCCAGCTTTAATTTATCCTGTTCCGTTTCTCTGCGCCGGATCATGGCGGATACTTCCCGCGCCACCGTGTCGAGAAGTTTCTGTTCTTCGTCCAGGAAATATTTCTGATGATGCGCTCCCTGCCTCTTCGGATAGGCCACTTCAATATAACCGCGGCACTTACCGCTGATGGTCAACGTCGACCTCTGCCGCCGGACGATTTTCGGATAATTCGGCGTTGAATAAATCCGCTCATCAAAGATAATTTTTGCGAAAGCCTCTTTTGGATATTGCCAGGCCTCCGGAAGAATTTCCACAATACCCATCAGCATATTTTCGATGCCGAGACTCGTGTCGGCGGCAATGCGCGCCATATCGTACAGACACGTCAGTTCTTTTACGCGCTCCATTAAATATAACTGCATTTTATCGTTTGAAGCGGACAAATCGACTTTACTTTTGTTTTTCAGCATAAATCCACCATCGCGTGACGTATTCACATCGGAAATATGTGCGCCGGCAAAGATTGTCAATTGATCAACCGCAAAATTGTCCATACCGTAACAGAATTTAGAATCGTGTCAATGGTATTTAGAATCCGGCAGCCACATTTGAATGAATCCGGAGGCATTCGAGAAGCACAGAAAATCACTTAAAGATTATTACAGGCGAAATATCGGGAAAAAGACAAAGAGTGGCAGCAAGACGGCAGCACGGCAATAAAAAAGGGTTTAGCGGAAACTCGCCAAACCCTTGATGTTATTGGTAGCGGGGGTAGGATTTGAACCTACGACCTTTGGGTTATGAGCCC